>QWCE01003533.1_pt1 | contig 17133 bp, 18 predicted proteins | sample 1972531 | NCBI WGS metagenome assembly QWCE01 (sample SAMN09866716, study PRJNA288562) | Human gut metagenome isolate term4_stool, whole genome shotgun sequencing... | reverse complement strand
CAGCTGCTAAGCCAAAAGCGCAGATAATACTTTGTGTATTATCGAGCATTTTGGCAACGCAGATGCCGTGCCGTAGCCGCCGGAGCGGTGCTTAAGCCGCAAGGCGAGAATTATGCGGTGTTGCCCTAATGCCTATTTTGACCCAGAAAGGGGGCTGCGGTGCCCATGCTGCCCAACCAGATGTTCAATGCCGTTTTAAGCAGCCTGCGTACATTTGACCCGCTGTCCGATACGCTGGACATCCTTATTATCTCCTTTGTCTTTTACCAGCTGCTGCAATTCGCGCGCAAATCCCGCGCGGGCCAGCTGGTCAAGGGCATCATCCTGATTCTGGTTTTCTACGGTCTGGCCGTCATGCTCAACCTGAAAACCGTCACCTGGGTGCTCAACAACGTCATCACCATCGGCTTTATGGCCGCCGTCGTCATCTTCCAGCCGGAGCTGCGCCGCACGCTCGAGCGCATGGGTCAGTCCACAATGTGGGCCAACCTTCTGGTCGGGAACCGCCGCAGTGACCCGTCGCTGCGAGGCGCGTGGCAAAGCGCCGTTGTGGCCATCTGCGACGCGGCGGAGCAGCTGTCCGACACGCGCACCGGCGCGCTGATGGTGCTGGAGCGCAACAATAATCTGGATGAGATCATCCGCACCGGTACGCCGATGCACGCCGATGTCATCCCCGAAATGCTCGGCACGATCTTCTATGAAGGCACGCCCCTGCACGACGGCGCTGTCGTCATCCGCGACGGCGTCATTGTGGCGGCGGGCTGCGTGCTGCCGCTGTCCAACAACCTCGAGATGGGCAAGGACATGGGCACCCGCCACCGCGCGGGCCTCGGCATGAGCGAGAACTCCGACGCCATCGTCGTCATCGTCAGCGAGGAGACCGGCATCATCTCGATGGCGAAGAACGGCGTGCTCATCCGCCGCCTGGACCGCCAGAACCTCTTCAACCTTCTGCAGGAGGAGATCGTTCCCCCCGCCGAGGACGAGGAGGCCGATATCTCGCCGCTGCAAAAGCTGCTGCGCAAGGGAGGCGCACTGAACCATGGCAAACCCGAATAACCCTCTCGCGCCGGGGCTGAACGGCGCCGCGCCCAAGGGCCCGCGCACGATCTGGAATAACCCGGTGTTTTCCGCCGTCCTGGCAATCATCATGGGCTTTGCCATGTGGATCATCGTTACGGTCTACATCGACCCCCAGGGCTCCACGACGGTGACCGGCGTGCCGATCAACTACACGAGCGGCGCGTCTACCTACACGGCCCAAGGTCTGGACATTGTGGAAAAGCCAGACATTGAGGGCGTGACCGTAAAAGTTGAGGGCAACAGCACGATCATCGGCAACATTCGCAGCGCTGACATCATGGTCTACCCAAGCTACGCCGGTGTCAGCGGCGCGGGCAAGGTCACGCTGCGCCTGCAGGCCCGTGTGACGAACACAACAGACTTCCCCGGCGACATTGAGTGTACGGTGGAAAGCCCGAGCACCATCGACGTCGTCTTTGACGAGGTCAGCGAAAAGACCGTTCCCGTCACGGTGGACGCCTCCGCGGTGACGATCTCCAGCGGCTATATGCTGAACAAGACCACCGCCGTGCCCGCCGAGATCACGCTGCGCGGCCCGACGAGTGAGCTGGATCAGGTATCCAGCATCGTCGCCCCGGTCCAGGTGGACGGCGAACTGGCCGACACCACGACGGTGCCTGCTACGCTGGAGCTGCGCGACGAGGAGGGCAACGCCTTCACGCCGCAGTATACCTCGATGGAGAGCGACTCCGCCAACGTCACGCTGACGGTCTATCAGGTGCGGGAGCTGCCGCTGAAGGTGGACTTCATCGGCACACCAAACGGCTTCGACGTCGAGAGCCTGCACTATTCGCTGAGCCAGCAGACCCTGCGCGTGGCCGGCCCTGCCCGCACGATCAGCGCCTTGGAGGCCCTGACCGTGACGGACTTTGACCTGGCCCGTGAGTTTGAGCCGGGCCGCGACTACCAGCGCCTTATCGAGCTGCCCGCAGGCATCGTCTCGCTGGACGGCGTCACGAACGTCACGCTGGACTTTGACACGTCGGAGATGGCCTCGACAAAGCTGAACGTTTCGAACATCCGCGCTATCAACGTGCCCAGCAACTACGAGCTGCAGATCTTGTCCAGCATCGTCAGCGGTGTGACGCTCTACGGCCCGGCGGATGAAATCGAGGAGCTGTCCGCCGACAGCATCGTAGCGCAGATCGACTGCCAGAGCCTGAACCTGACCGTCGGCCAGCAGACGATTGCTGTCAGCATCCAGATCCCGTCGTCCAGCCGTATTTTTGCCACCGGCAGCTATACGGTCCAGTGCGAGGTCACGTCGAAGTAACGCGACGCAGTAGGGGCCGGGCATGCCCGACCCGCAGCCTACGGGAAACCGCCCTATAACGGGAAGGCCGAGGGCCGGATATGTCCGGACCCTACATGGCGCATACAAAATACCATCGTTTAAGGAACCTTATCTATGCTTTTAGTCCGCAACATCCGCCTGCCGCTGACCTGCCCCGACCCGGACGCCGAGGCAGCGACGAAGGCACTGGCCATTCTCCGCGTGCCCACCCGCCGGGCGGCGCACTGCGGTGTGGCAAAACTCAGCGTGGACGCCCGGCGCGGTACGCCGGTGCTTGTCTACACCATCGCAGTCACGCTCAAGGACGAGGGTGAGGAATCGGCGCTGGCCGGGGCCTCGCCCTGTGTCTGTTTCACACAGCCGCCTGCCTTTGCCTTTCCCCGGGGCAAAATGCCGCTGGCACACCGCCCGGTGGTCGTGGGCCTTGGCCCGGCAGGCCTCTTTGCCGCGCTGCTGCTGGCCCGCAGCGGCTACCGCCCGCTGGTGCTGGAGCGCGGCCCCGCCCTCGATGAGCGCATCCGCGCGGTCAGCCATTTTGAAAAGACCGGTGAGCTGGATTCGAATGCCAACATCCAGTTTGGCGAGGGCGGTGCGGGGACCTTCTCGGACGGCAAGCTGACCACCCGTGTCGGTGACCCGCTGTGTGCCTTTGTGACGGGGGCGTTTCTCGACCACGGCGCGCCGGCAGATATTGCCTGGCGGCAGAAGCCGCATGTCGGCACCGACCTTCTGCGGGATGTCATCCGCAGCATTCGTGGGGAGATAGAGTCTCTGGGCGGGGAGGTGCGGTTCAATACGGCGCTGACCGGCCTGCAGATCCGAAACGGTGCCTTGACCGGCATTGACACCACGGCAGGCAGCGTTGCCTGTGAGCAGCTTATCCTTGCCGTGGGGCACAGCGCCCGGGATACCTTTGCCATGCTGCATGAGCTGGGCCTGCCGCTTGCGTGCAAGCCCTTCTCGGTCGGCTTTCGGGCCGAGCATCTGCAGACAGAGATCGACAAAAGCCTGTACCACGGTGCGGCAGGGCACCCGGCACTGCCGAAGGGCGAGTACCAGCTCAGCCAGCATGTCGGCGGCGGGCGCTGTGTCTATACCTTCTGCATGTGCCCAGGCGGCACGGTCTGCGCCGCCGCCAGTGAGGAGGGCGGCGTTGTCACCAACGGCATGAGCCTGCACGCCCGCGACGGCAAAAACGCCAATGCGGCGGTGGTCGTCAGCGTGGACGGCAGTGACTTTGACAACGACCCGGTTAAGGCGGTGGCGTTCCAGCGTCAGCTTGAGCAGGCCGCTTACCGCGCGGGCGGCGGGGAATACCGTGCCCCGGCGCAGACGGTCGGCAGCTTTTTGGCAGGGGGCAGCGCATTGGCGCTGGACCGTGTGGAGCCGACCTACCCCCGGGGCGTGACGCCCTGCGATCTCGGCAGCCTGCTCCCCACGGAGTTGGGCGGTGCCCTGCGCGAGGGTCTGACGGCCTTTGGCCGCAAGCTGGCAGCCTACCGCGCCCCCGATGCCGTGCTGACGGGTCTTGAGACCCGCACCAGCAGCCCGGTGCGCCTTGAGCGCGGCAAAGAGGACCTGCAGTGTACCGGCCTGAGCGGCCTTTACCCCTGCGGTGAGGGTGCTGGTTATGCAGGCGGCATCATGACCGCTGCCGTGGACGGTGTGCGCTGTGCCGCCGAGCTGATGAAGAATTGGGCACCTGCAGAATGACCCGAAACGGCGGCCAGAGGACTGGCCGGCCCTACCGTGGGGCGCAGATGTAGGGCGGTCAGTCCTCTGACCGCCGCACGGCAGCAGACGATAAAAACAAACAGATGGGACAAACCATGCCAGATAACAAACACAATTACGAATATAACTACGACCTTGGCGATGTGATCGACAATGCGGTCGAGATGGGCAGCAAGATCGGCTCCTCCGTGCTGGGCAGCATTGCCGATGCGCTGGAGCAGGCGGGCGACGCCATGGGCGTGCGCCAGCCGGACAGCTTCTCCGCGTGGAAGCGCCGTCTGGAGCGCAAGTGGAAAAACGGCGGCCAGTCTGTCGGCGTTGTGCTGACGGCGGTCGGCTGGACCTTTACAGGCTGTTTTGGCATCACGGCGCTTGTGCTGGGCATCCTGACGGCAGTCGGCGCAGGGCCGCTGGGGCTTTCCCAACAGGATTTTATAGCCCTGCCGATTCTGGCGGCCGTATTTACCCCCGCAACGCTCGGCTTCCTTTTTATGGCCGTTGTGGGCATGAAAAAGCTGGCCTATTTCAGCCGCCTGCGCAAGCTGCTGCGCGCTGCCAACGACTGGACTTGTGACCTGCCCGCGCTGGCCCGCAAGGCACAGATCAAGCAGGAAAAGGCCTATGAAACCGTTGCAAAGGCTGTGGCGAACGGGGATCTTCCCAACGCTGCCATTTCCGATGATTACAGCACCCTCTATCTGGATGATTCGCTCCTGCCATCCGCGCCGCAGCCCGCTGCCGCACCGCAGCCGGCATCTGCTGCGCCGCTGACCGAGGCCGAACAGTTCCAGCGCGAGGGCGTGGATTTTCTGAACTATTTAAAGGCTTGCTGCGGCAGACTGAGCAGCGATGCCGATGAAGAATTGGTGCAGATGCGCAAGATCTGCGCGTCCATTCTTGGCTTTGTGCATAACCACCCCGAGCAGCTTGGCCGGGTGCGCCGCTTCCGCGAATATTACCTGCCCACGACCCGCAAGCTGCTCGATACAGCGCAGGGTCTTGGCGATACGGACACCGCCAATGCCGCTGAGATACGCCGCGACATCACCGGCATTTTGCACACGCTGAATCAGGCGTATGCAAAGCTGTATGATACGCTGCTGCAGGATGTGAGCATGGATGTTTCGACCGAGATCGACACGCTGGAAACAATGCTGCGGCAGGACGGCCTGACCCATGATTTTGAATCTGATTTTAACACAAGGAGCTAAACTGTATGAATTACCCTGCGTGGCAACTGAAAAAGGGCGATCCCGCCGCCGAAACCTCGCTGGCGGGTGCCGGGTGCGGTGTACTGCTGCGCCGGGTGCTGGCCGCCCGCGGCTGTACCGAGCCCGCCGCTGCGCAGGCAATGCTGGGGCAGGGCGAGCCGCTCAGTGATCCGTTCCTGCTCAAGGATATGGACAAAGCAGTCGCCCGCATCGAACAGGCCGTTGAAAATGAGGAACTCATGGTCATCTACGGTGACTATGATGTGGACGGTATTTCGGCAACGGCTATTTTGTACGAATGTCTCACCAGTCAGGGGGCGCATGTGCGCTGCAAGCTGCCCACGCGCGGTTCCGGCTACGGCCTGACCCGCGCTGCACTTGAATCGCTGGCACAGAAGGGCTTCAAGCTGGTCGTGACGGTGGATAACGGCATCTCCGCCGTGGAGGAGGCTGCCTGCGCCAGAGAGCTGGGGCTGGACCTTATCATCACCGACCACCATCTGCCGGGCGATACGCTGCCCGATGCCGTTGCCGTGGTGGACCCCAAGCGGGCCGACGATGAAAGCCCGTTTAAGGATCTGTGCGGTGCGGGCGTTGCCTTTAAGCTCTGCGCCGCGCTGGAGGGCTGCGACCCTGCCGAGCTTTTGGAGATGTACGGCGAGCTTGCCGCGCTCGGCACGGTAGCCGATGTCATGCCGTTGGTGGGGGAAAACCGCACCATCGTCCGGGAGGGGCTGGACCTTCTGCAGGATACGATGCGCCCCGGCCTGCACGCCCTGCTGGAAAGCGCCGGCTGTGCCGGAAAGCCGGTCACGGCAGATACGGTAAGCTACAGTCTGGCCCCGCGCCTGAACGCGGCGGGCCGCATGGACAATGCTGCCGTGGCGCTCAAGCTGCTGCTCTGCGGGGACGAGGAGCAGGCGACCGGCATTGCGGACCGTCTGGCAGAGATCAACACCGAGCGTCAGCAAACCGAGCAGCAGGTATTTGCTGCCGCGTTGGAGACGCTGGAAAAAGACCCCGCCCGCACCCGGGACCGGGTGCTTGTCGTCAGCGGTGAGGACTGGCACCCCGGTGTCATCGGCATCGTGGCCGCGCGCCTTATGGAGCGGTTCGGCCGCCCGGTCATCGTTATTTCGATGCATGAGGGCGAGGGACGCGGCAGCGGTCGTGCCCCTGACCCGTTTGATCTGCACAGCGCGCTGGCAGGGTGCGCACAGTATCTGACCCGTTTCGGCGGCCATGCGGCAGCAGCCGGTGTCGAAATTGAGGAGGACAACCTGCCCGCCTTCCGTCAGGCCATCAATGCCTGGGCTGCCGACCACGCCGCGCAGCCCGAGGCCGTCAGCCTGCAGCTTGATGCCGCCGTTACGCTGGGGGAGCTGAGCCTTGACAATGTGCAGGAGCTTGGCCGTCTGGCCCCCTTCGGCCGCGAAAACCCCACACCGGTGCTGCTGGTGCAGCACGCCTTTGTGGACGGCATCTGGCCGATGGGCAGCGAGGGGCGGCACACCCGCCTGCGGTTGCGGCAGGGCAGCGATACCCTGTTTGCATCGACCTTCGGCGTTGCACCGCAGGCGTTTGCCTACCCGGTGGGCAGCGAGGTCGAGGCTGCCCTCGAGGTGTCGATCTTCAACGGGCGCAGCGGGCCGATGGTGTCGGCGCATCTCAAGGCCATCCGCCCTGCCGGGCTGGGCAATACCCCCAGCGAGCAGGCCGCCTGGTTTGAAGCGTTCCGCACCGGCGGCACCCTGCCTGCGGACCGTGCCGCTGTGCTGCTGCCGGACCGCGCCGACACCGTGGCGCTCTACCGCCGCATCCGCACGGGGCAGGTGGCTGCAGCGGACCTGCAGCCGGTGTTTGCGGCGCAGGGTGTGCAGAACACCGGCAAAATGCTGGCAAGTCTTACTGCTTTACAGGAACTCGGCCTTGTGGAGGAGCGCGACGGCCGCTGGCTGCCTGTGCCGGTCACGGCCAAGCAGGATCTGGCCAGTGCGCCGGTTTTGCAGCGTTTGGCGACCATGGCGAAACAAGGATAAAACGCGGTTTTATCCGGGATTGTAGGGGCGGATGTTTCAATCCGCCCGCGGAGCGTGGCGGCAACGGCGATGTTCCCGGGTCGATGCCGAGCATCGACCCCTACAAAGAGCTGTGCGATTTTATAAAAACGGAGAGGGAATGGACCATGGAAAACACAACCGTGCAGGAAGTAAAAATGCCCATCACCTATGACGACCTGAAGGCAAGTATGATCGACAGCGGCCGTCCGTATGACTTTGAGATGATCGACCGCGCCTACGAACTGGCCGCCAAAGCGCATGGTGAGCAGCGCCGCCGCAGCGGCGAGCCGTATATCTGTCATCCGCTTTCCGTGGCGCAGATCCTTGTGGAGCTGGGTATGGACAGCGAGAGCATTGCTGCAGCCCTGATGCACGATGTGGCGGAGGATACCCCCGTATCGGTAACGGAGATCCGGCAGAAGTTCGGCCCCGAGGTCGCGCTGCTTGTTGACGGCGTTACCAAGCTGACCCAGATCAAGTTCTCAAATGTCGAGGACCGTCAGGCCGAGAACCTGCGCAAGATGCTGCTGGCCATGAGCCAGGATGTCCGCGTCATGATTATAAAATTGTGCGACAGACTGCACAATATGCGCACCGGAGACGCCTGGCCCGAGCAGAAGCGCCGCGACAAGGCACTGGAAACGATGGAGGTCTATGCCCCCATCGCGCACCGCCTCGGAATTTCCAACATCAAGGAGGAGCTCGAGGACCGCAGTCTGCACTACCTTGACCCTGTCGGCTATGAGACGATCCGCGACCTGCTGAATAAGCACGGCGACGAGTTCCTGCATCAGGTCTGCCATACGATTGCCAGGCACCTGTCCGAAAACGGCATCCAGAAGGCGACCATCCGCCACCGCGTCAAGAGCATCTACGGCATTTACCGCAAGATGTATATGCAGAATAAGGATTTCGAGGAAATTTATGACATTTACGCTGTGCGTATCATCCTCGACAACGTCCCCGAGTGCTATACCGCGCTGGGACTGATCCACGATATGTACCACCCGCTGCCCAACCGCTTCAAGGACTACATCTCGACCCCGAAGCCCAACGGCTACCAGTCCCTGCACACAACGGTCATCGGACGCGAGGCCATCCCGTTTGAGGTGCAGATCCGCACTTGGGACATGGACCGCATGGCGGAGTACGGCATCGCCGCGCACTGGAAGTACAAGGCCGGCATCACAGGCAGCAGCGACAAACTGGACGAGCGCCTGGCCTGGGTGCGCCAGCTGCTGGAAAGCCAGCGCTCCAGCGCTGACGCCACGGATTTGCTCAGCGACATCAAGAGCGACCTGCTGCCCGAGGAAGTGTTCGCCTTCACGCCGCGCGGCGACGTCATCAACCTGCCCGCGGGCGCGACGGCCATCGACTTCGCCTACGCGATCCACTCTGCTGTCGGCAACAGAATGATCGGTGCGAAGGTCAATAACCGCATTGTGCCCATCGACCACAAGGTCCAGACCGGCGAAATTATTGAGATCATCACCGGCTCCGAGAACCGCGGCCCCAGCCGCGACTGGCTCAACATCGTCAAGACGAGCGAAGCCAAGAACAAGATTCGCAACTGGTTCAAAAAGGAACGCAGAGAGGAAAATATTCAGGAGGGCCGCGATGCGCTTGAGCGCGAGATGCGCCGCAACCTCATGACGCTGACCGACGAGCAGCACGACGTCTTTATGGAGGCGCTGGCCCGCCGCAACCGCTGCAACAGCGTGGAGGAAATGTACGCGGCCATCGGCTACGGCGGCCTGCAGATTTCCCGCATGCTGCCCAAGCTCAAGGAGGAGTACACCAAGCTGCAGGCTACCGAGCCGAAGCCGGTCACGGTGGAGCTCAAGCGGATGCATTCCTCCGACGGCGTCATCGTCGAGGGCATCGACAACTGCCCCATCAAGTTCGCCAAGTGCTGCTCTCCGCTGCCGGGCGATGAGATCATCGGCTTTGTCACCCGCGGCTTCGGCGTGTCTATCCACAAGCGTGACTGCGCCAACGCCCGCGAGAGTATGCGCCACCCCGAGAACGCAGACCGTTGGGTCCGCGCCTACTGGGACGAAGCGGAGAAGGAAAACTACAAGGCTACGTTGGATATTGTTTGCATAGATCGCGCGAACCTCGTCTCTGACGTGGCACTGGCACTGGGCGATATGCGCGTGCCGATCTACTCTCTGACGGCCCGCGCCGCCGAGCAGGGCCGCGCCCGCATGAGCGTGACCGTCGGCATCACCAACACCGAGCACCTGAACAGCGTCGTGGCAAGACTGAAAAAAATCAAGGACGTTGTGAGCGTGACGAGGAACTGAAACGGCCGGAGGCATGTAGGGGCCGCACATGTGCGGCCCGCAACTGTATGGCAGACGTTCGTTTGCCTTTCACGGCAGGGCCGGGCATGCCCGGCCCCTACAGTGCAGCTGATTTTGAAAAGGAGCAACTACCTATGCGAGCAGTCATCCAGCGCGTCACCCGCGCAAGCGTTACCGTCAACGGGGGCGAGCCCCGGGCCATCGGGCCTGGCCTTGTCATCCTGCTGGGCGTGCGCGATACCGACGACAGCGCCATTGTGCCCAAGCTGGCCGAAAAATGCGCCCACCTGCGCATTTTTGAGGACGAGGACGGCAAGCTGAACCGCAGCGCCGTCGAGTTGGGCTATTCGGCACTCGTCGTCTCCAACTTCACGCTCTACGGTGATACGTCCAGGGGCAAACGCCCGAGTTTCATCCATGCCGCCAGGGGCGAGCTGGCCGTGCCGTGCTATGAAAAATTCCTCGAGGAGATGAGCCATCAGGGCCTTAAAGACCTGCAGCACGGGGAGTTCGGCGCGGACATGAAGATCGACCTTGTGAACGACGGCCCCGTCACCATCGTCATCGACACCGACGAGTGGAAAAAGTAAGCATAATTTAAGGGAGGACGCAATGAACATCCAGCATATCCACGGCGTTGCGCCGCTGTACACGAATACCTTTTTAATTATCACCAACGCGAAGCACGGTATCCTGATCGATGCCGCCGCCGAGCCGGGCGTCTATCTGAAGGCGCTCGACGAGGCCGGCGCGACGCTGACGCACATCCTGCTGACCCACGGCCACTATGACCATGTCGGCGCGGTGGCCGCGCTGAAAAAGGCGACGGGCTGCAAGGTCTATATGGACCCGGTTGACGCGCAGGGCAGCCAGCTGCTGCCGCTGACGCCCGACGTCCTCACCGACAACTGGCCCGCGAACGACGAGCTTACCATCGATGAGCTGACGTTTAAAATTTACCACACGCCCGGCCACACCAAGGGTGGCGTCTGCCTGTCCTGCTACGGGCTGCTGTTCAGCGGTGACACGCTGTTTGCAGGCTCCTGCGGACGGACGGATTTCCCCGGCGGCAGCATGCAGGAGATGGCAAAAAGCCTGTCCCTGCTGGCAGAGCTGCCGCTGCCCGATGCAACAAAAGTCCTGCCCGGACATGAGAGCTTTTCCACCCTCGGGCAGGAGCGCAGCACCAATCCTTACATGAATGGGGCATGGTACTAATGCAGATTATTTTACGCGGCCCCGCAGCGGGCTATGAGGCCGAACACACCGCACGGCTGTTTTTCCCCGACGCAGAGAAGACGGAAAATCTGCCGCAGGAAAGTGATTTTGTGCTGGCACAGAGCCATCTCTGCACCGACACGATCCTGCTGCGCTTGCACGGCAGGCTATACTGGAAGATCGCCCTGCGCCCGCAGGGCGCAGACCCCGAGTACACGCTCTGCCGCCTTTTGTACACGCTGCTGGGGGAGGCCACCGGCAGCACGCCGCCCTGGGGTATGATGACCGGCGTGCGCCCGGTGCGCATCATTCACGACATGCGCGCAAGCGGTGCCACGGAGGATGAGATCCGCGCACGGTTCCTTGACCACTTTGCCTGCACACCGGAGAAATTCGCGCTGGCCCTCGGCATTGCCGACCTGCAGAAACCGGTGCTGGACGCCGCTGACCCGATGGATTGCAGCGTCTACGCAGGCATCCCGTTCTGCCCGACGCGGTGCAGCTATTGCAGCTTTGTCTCCCGCACGGTGGGGGACAAGGCGACCCGCGCACTCGTCCAGCCCTATGTGGACAAGCTCTGCGCGGAGCTGACCGCTATCCGCGAGACCGCGGACCGCTGCGGGCTGCATATCCGCACGTTCTACATCGGCGGCGGTACGCCGACGAGTTTGTCCGCCGCGCAGCTCGAGCAGCTTATGTCCCACATTGCCAAAACGTTTGATTTAGCGAAGCTGGACGAGTACACAGCCGAGGCGGGCCGCCCCGACTGCACCGACGCCGAGAAGCTGCGCATCATCAAAAAATACGGTGCAACACGCATTTCTATCAATCCGCAGACCTTTTCGGATCAGGTGCTGCAGAACATCGGGCGCCGCCACACCGCGCAGGACATCATTGACTGCTTTGCGGCGGCCCGCGCGGCAGGGCACAAAAACATCAACATGGATCTGATCGCGGGTCTGCCGGGGGATACCGTCGAGGGCTTTGAGGCCAGCCTGCGTCAGGCCATCGCGCTGGACCCCGAAAACATCACGGTCCACACGCTGACCCTCAAGCGCGCGTCCAACATCGTCGTGGAGCACCGCGCCGCCGACTACGCCGATGTGGCCGCCATGCTCGGCAAATGCAGCCTGCTGGCTGACGCCGGTTACCGTCCGTACTATATGTACCGCCAGAAGGGCACGCTGCAAAATCTGGAAAACATCGGCTGGGCCAAGCCCGGTTTCGAGTGCCTCTACAATATTTATATAATGGAGGAGGTCCACACGATTCTGTCCGCCGGTGCGGGCGGCTCCACCAAGCTCGTCATTCCGGGGCAGCGCCGCGGCAAGATCGAGCGTATCTTCAACTTCAAGTATCCGACAGAATACATTGACCGCTTTGCGGAACTGCTGGACCGCAAAAAGGCCGTGGAGGATTTCTATGCACGTTACACATCGCAAACGCTTCGTCAGCCGTGACCTCGTCGCGCTGGCGGCCCGCCGCCCGCAGGAGCTGGCCACTCTGAGCGAGGCCCACTACCATGACCAGATCGAGAGCATAGCGGACGAGGTGCTGGCCGCGGGGCAGCGCATTGTCATGCTGACCGGCCCGTCCGCCGCAGGCAAGACGACGTCCGCGCACAAGATCGCTGACGCTATCGCCGCCCGCGGGCACCGCAGCCAGGTCATCAGCCTTGACGATTTCTATATCGGGGAAGGGAAATACCCCAAGAACCCGGACGGCAGCGACGACTACGAGAGCCTGGAGGCGCTTGACCTTGAAAGGCTGCACGCCTGCCTGAAGGCACTGTACAAAACGGGTGTTTGTGACGCACCTGTGTTTGATTTTACGATTCAGCGGCCCAGCGGCATCCAGCGCATCGACGCGCGGGACGGCGTGGTCATCATCGAGGGACTGCACGCACTGAACCCCGCCCTGACCGAGGAGCTGCCCGAAGATGCAGCACTCTGCCTGTACGCGGGTCTGCGGGAGGAATACGCCGACAGCCGCGACGCGCGCTGCCTGGCCACGCGGGACATCCGCCTGGCACGCCGTCTGGTGCGGGACTGCCTGTTCCGCGGCCACGGCGCAGCGTTCACGCTGGGGCTGTGGGGCCACGTCTGCGCGGGCGAGGACCGCTATATCAAGCCCTACAAGCCCCGCGCCAAGCTCCTGCTGGACACGACCCATACCTACGAGGTCTGCCTGTGGCGTACCGTGCTGGACGCCATGCCGGCAGACCCGGCGCTGACAGCCACCCAGGCACGCCAATTGGCCGCCCTGCGGGAAAAATTTGCGGCGTTCCCGGCGCTTGGCACCGAGCTGGTGCCCCAAAACAGCATGCTGCGGGAGTTTATCGGCAAATAATTCTGCACAATTCACGGAAAATATACATTTGCGCGTTGCAAACCGCACCGCAATGGGCTATAATAGACCTAAATCGCAAGGCAGAACTGCCGCGACAGGGCTAAAGAAAGAGGTGCTTAACTATGTTTGAACTGGATATTGAGATGCTGAAGGAGCAGGGTCTGCAGTTGGTGGATTCCGCCAAAAAGACCGCACAGGATCTGGCAGATAGGGGCAAGAACAAGCTGGATCTTCTGAACCAGCAGGCGCGCCTGTCCAAGGCGCAGCGTCAGCTCGGCGCATTGGTCTACAGTCTGCACAAGGCCGGTGAGGAGAACCCCGCCCTGGTCGAGAAGTATATCGACGCCGTGGCCGAGGTCGAGAAGGCCATTGAGGAGATCAAGGCCAACATGACCGACGATGAGCGCGCCGAGGTCGAGGCCCAGGAGACCGCCGAGAACACCGAGCCCGAGGCAGCCCCCGCCGAGGACGAGGAAATCGTGGAAGAACCCATCCAGCTGCGCGGCGAGACCAAGACCTGCCCCGTCTGCAAGGCCGAGGTCGACGGCGACGCCCTGTTCTGCAACCACTGTGGTGCTCAGCTGTAAAATACGGCAGAGCGCAGCTTTTGCAGAAGAAACGCTGCTAACACTTGACAAATCCTGCGATATGTGTAAAATGAAGCGTATTGCATTTCTGCCCAAGCGGAGAGGTCTATGAACGCATACCCTGAAAAACAGCACTACACGGCGGACGATCTGGCCGCGATCATTGCGATCCTGCGTGACCCGGACAACGGCTGCCCGTGGGACAAGGTGCAGACGCATCGGTCCATCCGGATGAATTTTCTGGAGGAAGCCTACGAGGCTGTGGATGCCATTGACCTCGACGACCCGGAACTCCTGTGTGAGGAGCTGGGGGACGTGCTGATGCAGGTCGTCTTTCATGCGCAGATCGAGCGGGAGGCCGGGCATTTCACCTTTGCAGAGGTCTGCGACGGTGTCTGCCACAAGCTGCTTGACCGCCATCCGCACATTTTTCGTGGGGACGAGAGCATAAAAGACTGGGATTCGCTCAAGAATAAGGAAAAGGGCCGCCTGACACTGGCCGATGACCTGGAGAGCGTGCCCGGTGCGCTGCCTGCGCTGATGCGTGCCGCTAAGCTGCAAAAGCGCGCAGCCCGCTGCGGCGTGGAAACAGCAGCCGCACCCGCGGACATCGCCGCCGCAGCCGAGACCGCCGCCTCCGCTGCGGACAAGGCCGTGGCGGAGCAGGCAGTGGGAGAGCTGCTGTTTACCGCTGCCGCGCTGGCGCGCCAAGCGGGTGTTGACCCCGAGCAGGCGCTGCAGAAGCGCAATGCCGCGTTCCTTGCAGAGTATGCAGGCCGCGCGGAAAACCAGGAGAGCTAAGAAGTGAGCCGAGCGGACGGAGATTTCCGCAGCCGCTTTTTGCTGATATAATACTTTGGAGGTATAATACTATGACGAAAGTTGAACTGATCGCCGCTGTTGCGAACGATGCGAACCTGACCAAGAAGGATGCCGAGGCTGCTGTCAACAGCGCCCTGAACGCCATCACCGCTGCCCTGAAGGACGGCGACAAGGTCACGCTGGTCGGCTTTGGCACCTTTGAGGTCCGCGAGCGCCCCGAGCGCAAGGGCCGCAACCCCCAGACAGGCGCCGAGATCACCATCGAGGCTTCCAAGCTGCCCGCCTTCAAGGCCGGCAAGGCTCTGAAGGACGCCGTTCAGTAACTTAAAACGGAACCCGGTCCGCCCCGTCACAGCCTGCGACGGGGCGGTTTTGTATGAGTGAAAGGAAAAATCATGCGTCTGGACAAATATTTAAAGGTCAGCCGCGTCATCAAGCGCCGCACCCTCGCCAATGAGGTCGCCGACGCCGGGCGCGTGCTGGTCAACGGCAAGCCCGCCAAGGCCAGCTACACGGTCAAGATCGGCGACATCATCGAGGTCACCTTCGGCAACCGGCCCGTCAAGATCCGCGTCCTCTCCGATGTCGAGCAGAAGGGCAAGGACGTTGCGCGGGAGATGTTTGAGGTGATCGAGGGGTAAACGGCCAGAGGGGCTTTGCCGCGCACAGCCCGGTTCTACTTTCCCCTCCGCCTGCATACATTACCATTGTAAACAAGCAGGGGAGGAACCGCCATGCCGGAAACAAAATTGGAGCCGCGCACACCCCGCGCGGCTGACACCGCCCAGCCCCAGCCGAAAAGCCACGGCTTGGCGCTGAAGGACCGCCGCCATCTGGCTGTGACCGGCGTCATCCGGGTCATCAGCTGCGACGAAAACGCCGCTGTGCTGGAAACGCCGCTCGGCAACCTGACCGTCGGCGGGCAGGAGCTGCAGATCGGCGAGCTTTCCACCCAGAGCGGCCAGGTGCAGCTTTCCGGTAAGATTGAATACCTGCAGTATGCCGAGAACCAGCAGTCCGGCGGCAGTCTGCTGGCGCGGCTCTTTCGGTAAATGGCCCCGTCGCCCGCGCCGTGGGCCGTGCTGGGGGATGTGCTGTGGTGCTTAGGACTCGGCTGCCTGCTCGGAGCCGCGCGGGATGCTGTGCGGCTGGCACTCGGGGAGGGGCCGGTGCGGTGCTTTTTCCGGGACATAGCCCTGTTTGCCGCGGCGGCGGTGCTCGTCTGCGGGTTTGCTGCCGGGGCCAGCGCGGGCGGTCTGGCCCGCTGGTATATGAGCGCCGCCGTGCTGCTGGGGGCCGTCAGCTGGCGGTGGGCGGTGCAGCCTGCCGTGCACCGCGCGGCGGCAGCACTGGCGGAGCTGGCGTGCAGACCGCTGCGGCTTGTACACAAAATGCTCGTCAGGCCCGCACAAATGCGCTTACAAGCGGCCCAAAGCCGCCGCCGCGCCTGCCGCAAAGCAAAAAAATCTGCTAAAATCAAAAAATCCGCCGAAAAACGGTTGCAAAACCCGTCGAAAGTATTATATAATTAGCCATACGCAGTAATGTGCATGTCTTGGAAGGGGGCATCCCAGATGAGAAAACGCAGCGGGCTGTCCCGCACCCAGTTTCTGGTGCAGTGGGTCGTACTTCCGGTGCTGGTCATCGTAAGCGCCGCTATGTTTGTAGGGCTGGTCAGGAACCAGGTCTCCATCGCGGCCAAGCAGCAGGAGCTGCAATCGCTGAAGAACCGGCTGGCGGCACAGGTCACGGAAAATGCCGAGCTGTCCGGCACGCTCGACCAGGGCGAGGACGCCATCATTGAGCGCTACGCCCGGGAGCAGGGCTACGCCAAGCCCAATGAGCGCGTCTTTGTGGACATCAGCGGCAAATAACATCGTTTTCAGCGGGGAAGCTTTGCGGCAGCCCCCTGTAATAAATTACATTTTAAAGGGGTATCATAGTTTGGCATTACAAGTTGGGGATATTGTCGAGGGCAAGGTCACTGGTATCAAGCCGTTCGGCGCGTTCGTTTCTCTGCCGGAGGGCAAGACCGGTCTTGTCCACATCTCCGAGGTTTCTTACGAGTTTGTGCAGGATCTTTCTGCTGTGTTGAGCGACGGGCAGACGGTTTCCGTCAAGGTGCTTTCCATCGCACCGGACGGCAAGATCGCCTTGTCCATCAAGCGCACCCAGCCTGCACCGGAACGCGCACCGCGCCAGCCGCACGGTGAGCGCAGCGGCAACGGCGGTGATCGCCGCCCGGCCCCGCGCCCCAAGCGCGAGGAAAAGCCCCGCGTGTGGCAGCCCAAGCCCGCCGCCCCCCAAGGCGAGATGAGCTTTGAGGACATGATGGCCCGTTACAAGACCCGCAGTGAGGAGAAGATCGCAGACCTCAAGCGCGTGACGGAGAACCATCGCGGTGGATATTCCCGCCGCCGCGGCTGATTTGGCCGCAGAAACCACAGTACGAACGGCCCTATCCTG
>QWCE01006289.1_pt1 | contig 17135 bp, 13 predicted proteins | sample 1972531 | NCBI WGS metagenome assembly QWCE01 (sample SAMN09866716, study PRJNA288562) | Human gut metagenome isolate term4_stool, whole genome shotgun sequencing... | reverse complement strand
CCATAGTTTCTCCTTATATAAAAAGGCCCACCTGGGTGAGCCTTTCGCTTATTGATCCGACGAGATCTTTTTCAAGGGCTCGTCTCTTTCCATGATCGGGTCCTCGTCGCCTTCGACGCTGGCCTTGGTCACGACGACGCGTTTCACATCGTCCATGGAAGGAATTTCAAACATGGTGTCCATCATAATTTCTTCGATGGTGCCGCGCAGACCGCGGGCGCCGGATTTCTTCTTAATGGCCTTTTCCGCAATGGCGTCCAAGGCGTCTTCCTCGAAATCCAGTTCCACACCGTCCATGGCAAAGAGGGCTTTGTACTGTTTCACAATGGCGTTTTTCGGTTCCGTCAAAATGTGAACCAGGGCGTCCTTGTCCAACTCTTCCAAGGTGACGGTGACGGGCAAACGGCCGATAAATTCCGGAATCAATCCGTACTTCAGTAGGTCTTCCCCTTCCAGTTCTTCCAGAAGATTGACCTTTTCGTGCTTGCTCCGCTTGATTTCCGTGCCGAATCCGATGCCGCCTTGTCCCAGTCGGGCTTCGATAATCTTATCCAAAGAGTCGAAGGCGCCGCCTAAGATAAAGAGGATATTGGACGTGTCCACTTGAATGAATTCCTGATTCGGATGCTTTCTGCCTCCTTGGGGCGGCACATTGGCTTCCGTGCCTTCGATGAGCTTCAGAAGGGCCTGTTGCACCCCTTCGCCGCTCACGTCCCGAGTGATGGAGACATTCTCCGATTTGCGGGCGATCTTGTCGATTTCGTCCACGTAGATAATGCCTTTTTCCGCCGCTTCAATATCGTAATCCGCCGCCTGAATCAGCTTCAGAATAATATTTTCCACGTCTTCGCCGACATAGCCCGCCTCGGTTAAGGAGGTGGCATCGGCGATGGCAAAGGGCACGTCTAAAATGCGGGCCATGGTTTGCGCCAAAAGGGTTTTGCCGCTTCCCGTGGGACCCACCATTAAAATATTGCTCTTTTGAATTTCAACACTGTCGTCGCGCCCGCCGGCTTCCTGGGTGCGTATACGCTTATAGTGATTGTAAACGGCTACGGCCAGAGCGCGCTTGGCGTCTTCCTGGCGAATGACGTAGTCGTCCAAAGATGCCTTGATCTCCGCCGGCGTCGGCAGATGATCCATGGCGGGGGCACCTTTCGGCGCCATTTCCTGGCGTAAAATATCCTCGCACAAGTGAATACATTCGTCGCAAATATAGGCGTCGGGTCCCTTGATCAGCTTTTGAACCTGATCCTTGGACTTGCCGCAAAACGAGCAGCGCTGATCTTTTCTTTCGTCTGTCATGATGCTCCTAACTATTTACGCTTGACGATGACATCGTCGATGATGCCGTAAGCTTTCGCCTCTTCCGCCGACATAAAGAAATCCCGGTCCGTGTCTTTTTGAATCTTCTTCAAAGTTTGGCCCGTTCGCTCGGCGATAATGGCGTTTAATTGCTTGCGCGTCTTGATGATTTTTTCCGCGTGAATTTGAATATCCGATGCCTGACCTTGGGCGCCGCCCAAAGGTTGGTGGATCATAATGTCCGCATTGGGTAGGGCGTAGCGCTTGCCCTTTTCACCGGCCAGGAGCAGGAACGCTCCCATGGATGCGGCGAGTCCCACACAAATGGTGGAGACGTGGGGCTTGATGTATTGCATGGTGTCGTAAATTGCAAAGCCCGCGCTCACCGAACCGCCGGGGGAATTAATATAGATTTGAATGTCCTTGTCCGGATCTTCCGATTCCAAAAACAGCAATTGGGCGACGATTAAATCCGCCATTTGATCGTTTACTTCACCGGTTAAAAAGATAATCCGGTCTTTTAAAAGTCGGGAATAGATATCGTAGCTTCTCTCGCCGCGATTGGTTTGTTCCACGACCATGGGTATCAGTGCCATACTTATGCCTCCTTTTTCGAGGCTTCGACAGCCTCTTATGCTTCTTCCTCTTCTTTATTTAAGCCTTCCACTTCTTTCGCACTGTCTACGAGAAGTTCCACGGCTTTTTTGCGTTCCAGATCAGAGGTCATGACTTCTTTATTGCTTTCCATCATGGTCTTGACCATTTCTTCCAGCTTGTCTTCGTCGCCTTTAAAGTAGCGTTCGGACATTTCTCTGGCGTAAGCTTCCAATTCGTCGTCGGTAACTTCGAATTTTTCCGCAGCCACAATGGCTTCGAGAACCAAGGATTTCAATACTTCGCGTTCAGCGTCGGGACGCATGGAGTCTTTAAAGTCGTCCAGGCTTTGGCCCAGCATTTGCAGGTATTGTTCCAATTGAATGCCTTGGCTGCGCATGTTGTTGTCCATGTTGCGGATTTGTTCGTCGATGGCGTTTTTAACCATAACATCCGGCACGTCCACCTTGGCATTGGCTGCAGCGGCTTCGAGAACGCGGTCCATGCGAATGTTTTTCGCATTGGCTTCCACTTCTTCCGCCTTTTGCTTCTTCAGATCTTCCTTGTATTCGTCCACGGTGTCGAATTCGGAAATGTCTTTAATGAATTCGTCGTCCACTTCCGGCAGCTCTTCCACGGCGATGGAATTTAAGGTGATGCTGAAGACGGCGTCTTTGCCCTTTAATTCTTCGCTATGGTAGTCTTCCGGAAAGCTGACTTCGATGTCGAATGCTTCGCCGACTTCGTGACCGACGATGCCTTCTTCAAAGCCGGGGATAAAGCTGCCGCTACCCAGTTCCAGCTCTTGATCTTCGGCGGTGCCGCCGTCGAATGCCACGCCGTCGACTTTTCCTACGAAGTCGATGTTGACCTTGTCGCCTTCTTCGGCGGCGCGGTCGTCGATATTAATGCGACGGGCGTTTAAGTGGCGTTGCTTGTCGATTTCGTTGTCGATCATTTCGTCGGAAACTTCCGTGGGGACGGCTTCGATTTCCAGGCCCTTGTATTCGCCTAAAACCACTTCCGGCTTCACTTCTACGCTGACCGCGACGACCAAGTCCTTGCTGCGGTCGAAGTTTTCTTCGTCCAAGTCGATTTCCGGTTGGTCGATGACGTCGAGTTCCAATTCCTTCAAGGCGTCTTGGTAAATCTTGGGAAGCACTTCGTTTAAAGCGTCTTCAAAGAAAATGCCTTCGCCGTAAAATTGTTCGACGATCTTCTTCGGCACGTGGCCCTTGCGGAAGCCGGGCACGTTGAAGTAGTTTTTGTTGCGTTTATATACCTTCGACTCCGCTTCTTTGATTTCCTCGTGGGGAACCGTTAAGTCGAAAAACACTTTATTCTTTTCTTGCTTTTTAATCTCTGTCATCCTTATCCCTCCATAATTTATATCTAAAGCATTATACCATAAGGGCATTAAAATCTACAGTTTCGGGCAAAAAATCAAGGTGACCCGATGAATTTCACGCCCTTCGCTCCCTAAACTCTGCGTTCATAGACAAAATGGCAGGTGGGACATGTGACTTTTACTTTTCCCGCACCTCGTGGCAGGCGGGCCATTTGATTACAGGAGGGGCAATGGACGTAGCGGTAGTGCCGCACATCTTTCAGCCGCCTCAGCCCACGCCTCGCCGGACGCAGGGCGTTTAAGAAGGCGCCGTTTTCTTTGCGGCGCTTGCCCCGCTCTCTCGAATAGGCGCGAAAAATAACCATAAACAGAAGCAGAAGCGCTCCCCGGGACCAATAGCCGCTGTCGTAGTAGCGGCCCGCCATGCGAAGGAGAAGGGAGGCGAGGAACAATAAGGTGTTCAGCTCGTCCCATCCGTAGCGATTGGCCATGAAGCGCTGCCATGCTTTTTTTATTTCATTCATTTTTGATAGCTGCGAATAATTTCCGCGCTGTCTTTATACTTCTTCCGTTCATCGTCGGTTAAGTCCAGCTCGATGACTTCTTCGATGCCGTCCTTGCCGATGACGCAGGGAGTGGAGACGTAGACGTCGTCGACGCCGTATTCCCCCTTATGCAGGGCGGAGACTTGCAAGGTCTTCTTTTCGTCGTAGAGGACCGCGTCTAAAATGGCGTTCACCGTGTTGGCGATGCCGTATTGAGTGGAGCCTTTGCCGAAGAAGGCGCGGTGGCCGCGATAGACCACGGATTTTTCCACTTCCGCCTCGTCAAAGACGAGGTCGTGATCCTTTAAATAGCGATCCCAGGGAATATGGTTGATGCGCACTTGGGAGTAGGGCAGGAATTGACTGTCCCCGTGTTCGCCCAGCATCATGCTCTCCACATTTTCCGGGCTCACGTCCAACATGCGGGCGATAATGGTGCGGCTGCGTTCCGTATCCAATGCCGTGCCGCTGCCGATGACGCGGGATGCGTCCATGCCGGAAAGCTTCCACACGCGGTAGGCGATGGCGTCGCAGGGATTGGTGACCACGACGAAGATGCCTTTAAAGCCCGCCGCCATGACTTTGGGAATGTAGTCGCTGACGTCGGCCTCATTGTTGTCGTATTCCTTGCGCCGTTGGGCGTCTTCGGGAATGCGTCCCGAGCAGACGACGATCATGTCGCTTGCCGCCACGTCCTTCACGTCGCCGGCGACAAAGCGGGTGTTGTGGGGATAGAAGCGGGTGGCGTCTTCCAAGTCGCTGACTACGCCGTCCAGCCTTTTTTCGTTAATGTCGTGCAGAGTAATATGTGAAAATCCGCCGCGCAGAGCCGCCGTATAGGCGACGATTTCGCCTACGTGACCTGCGCCGATAATGCCTAATTTTGCCATTGGTCTCTCCTCTATTTAATCAATTCTCGCAATGCTTCAAATTCATCTACGGACAGCGTAATGCCCTTGGACATTTTTTCGTGGTCTTCGCTCCAGGAGCGTAAATCGAATTTGGGTTCGGCGCCGTTATAGGAGACGCGATTTAATTCCTTCGTCCAACCGTTGGGCGAGGTGGACAGCACGCCTAAGTGCTCCACGATTTCAAATTTAAACTCGGCCATAAAACCTCCTAACAGAAAAAAGCGCCGTAGGCGCTTTCATCTACTCAACCGCTGTGACTGTATAGCCTGCATCTTCCACTGTCTTCTTTAACAGATCGGCGTCCAGGTCCTTGCCTTCGACGACGGCTTCCTGGGGTTCCAGGGTCACCGACGCCTTCACGCCGTCCAGTTCGTTTAACGCTTTGTCGACACGTCCGACGCAATGGTTGCAGCTCATGCCGTCGATTTTCAAAATAATCTTATCCATATCTTGTGCCTCCTCTTTTTTATTATACCCCTGCGAGCTCGTTTTAACAGCAGGGATTTCCGCAAATTGAATGAACTCTTCCATCGCCTCGTCATTATCCCGCACGACGCCTTCCAATTTAAGGAAGTTTAAGCGAAGGGCATTGGTCACCACGAAGACGGAGCTGAAGCTCATGGCCAGGGCCGCGATCATGGGGCTTAAGGTCAGGCCGAAGGACTTGTAGAAGAGACCGGCGGCCACGGGAATACAGATGACATTGTAGAAAAAGGCCCAGAATAAATTTTCCTTAATGTTTCGGATCGTGGCCTTGGACAGATCCATGGCGCTGACCACGTCCATCAGGTCGCTGTGCATTAAGACCACGTCGGCGCTTTCCATGGCGATGTCCGTGCCGGCGCCGATGGCGATGCCCACGTCGCTTCGGGCAAGGGCCGGGGCGTCGTTAATGCCGTCGCCCACCATGGCCACTTTCCCCGTTTCCTGATACTGCCGCACATAGGCTTCCTTTTCATCGGGAAGCACGCCGGCGTGGACGCGGTCGATGGCCAAGTCCTCTGCGATGACCTTCGCCGTCTTTTCGTTGTCCCCGGTAAGCATGACCAGTTTTATTCCGGCGGCGCGCAATCTCTTCAGGGCGACCGCGGAATTGGCCTTCACCAAATCCTTGGCGGCGATAAGGCCGATAAACTCATTTTCCCGCGCGAAAAACAACGGCGTCTTACCTTGTGCGAGAAGCTTGTCCAAGGGCTCTCTTATAGCCGACAGATCGGCGCCGACGCTTTCCATAAGGGCTTCGTTGCCGCCGTAATAGATGTCGCCGTTTAATGTGGCCTTGATCCCGCGGCCGGGAATGGCTTCAAAGTGCTCCAGGTTAAATTTATTATCCGTACCGTATTTTTCTTCGTAGGCGCGAATGACGCCTTCCGCCAAAGGATGCTCCGACGATTTTTCAAGGGCGTAGGCCGTGGCGAAAAGTTCCTCCGGCTTCATCCCCGCCGCCACCACGTCGGTGACGTAGGGCTTGCCCCGGGTAATGGTGCCTGTCTTGTCGAAGATCACCGTCTCCACATGGTGCAGGACCTCCAGGCTTTCGGCACTCTTGTAGAGCACGCCTGCCTTGGCCCCCTTTCCCGTGCCCACCATAATGGCCACAGGCGTGGCGAGACCCAGAGCACAGGGACAACTGATGACGAGAACGGATATGGCGAGCTTCAATGCGAAGGCGGGCTCTGCACCGAGGGCGAGCCACGTCGCTCCCGTCGCCAGGGCGATAAGGATCACCACGGGGACGAAGACGCCCGCCACCTTGTCGCCCGCCGTTTTTTCCACGGGAATGGGCTCGCCGCTAAGGGCGGATTCGTCTATGGAAGAAATGCCTTCCACGACGACGCCGTCCACGGGCACATTTTCCCCGGGCTTCAGCAAAATTCTGTCGCCGATTTCGATGGCTTCCACGGGAATCTCTCTCTCTTCGCCGTCTTTAATCACCGTGGCCACTTCCGGCGTGAGATCCATGAGGGATCGAATGGCGCCGGAGGTCTTGTGCTTGGCCTTGGCTTCCAAAAATTTTCCCAGGTCGATTAAGACGACGATGGTGGCCGCCGACTCGAAGTAGAGCTCGTGGCCGTAGGCGGCGATGCGCGCCATGTCCCCGTGGCCGAAGCCGTAGGTCAATTGGAAGATGACATAGATGCCGTAGATATAGGCGGCGCCGGATCCCATGGCGACGAGGGCGTCCATATTGGGATGTCTGCGCCACAGAGATTTTCCGCCGTTAATATAGTAGTGGCGATTCAAAAACAGAATCACCGTAGTGAGCATAAATTGTACCAGGGCGAAGGTGAGTAGGTTTTCGTGACCTTCCAAGAAAGAAGGCACCGGCGCACCCATCATACCGCCCATGGAAATATAAAGGAGGGGAAGGAGAAAGATCGCCGAGACCACGAGGCGCTTGCGCTTCAATTCCAATTCATCGGAAAAAGGATCCGCCTCTTTCGGTCCGCTCTTTTTCTCCTCGCCTTCCAAAAAGCCTTTGTAACCCGCCGCTTCTACGGCATGAAGGACCGCGGGTTCGATCCCCGCCTCCCCCGTCACCTTCATGGAGTTGGTGAGAAGGTTCACGGCGACATTTGTCACGCCGTCGACCTTCGCCACCTCTCGTTCCACGGCGGCGGAACATGCGGAGCAGGTCATGCCTTCTACGCGATATTTTCGTTCCATAGTGCCTCTTTTCTAATTCAACGTATGACTGTCTCTTCATATCGTACTGATTTACTCGGACTATGTCAAGCCGTGACGGATCGGAGGAGCTCGTCGATGTTTTTTTCTTCCTCCGTCGTAAGCTTCACCTCCGTCCAAATTCCGTCCGCCGTCGTAAAGAGATAGAGCTTCGGGAAGGTGCCGGTGATTTTTTCGTAGGCCGTGCCGTAAAGGCCCAGCTGCAATCGGTAGGTGGCCATGGCGCCGGTCCGCACGCCTCGGGCCCCGGTCTTGTAATCCACAATGGCCACGCCATCCGGCAATTGCCGCAGCTGATCGTAAAAGCCTTCCAGGACGACGCCGTCGAATTCCGCGCGGAAGGGCACTTCCGTTGCGAGGATCTTTTCGCCGGTAAAGGTCATGTCGTAATTTTTAATGGCGCGGGAAAGTTCATCGGCCACGCCGTAAGATTCCGCTCTCGCCAAAAGTTTTTCGCGAAGGCCCGCCTCGGGCTTTCGCGCCCGCTGGGCGTAGTGGTGGAATAAAATTCCCAGCTGCAGGTAATCCTTCTCGCCCTTGGGGCCCTCTTTGCCGTCGTCGAAAATGGCTCTGCCCTTTAAGAGGCGGCTCGCGGATACCACGGGCTTGGGACGCGCCGGGGCAATTTCTGCGACAGCTTTTTTCTGCGGCAAGTTCTTTTCTTCCGAAGAAGGCTCCGCCGGTTGGGGCACGGCCTCTTCAAAGGCCATCTCTTGCAAATAACTTTGAAGCCCGGCCTCGCCCTCTTTGGATTTCAACACATAGACGTAGCGCTTTGCCCGGGTCATGGCCACGTAGAGCAGGCGCAGGTTCTCTTCCTTCGCCTTTTCCGCCGCAGCGGTCCGATTCATTTCGAAAACCGCCGGGGCTTCGGGATTTTTTATGCCCACGCCCCGCTCGGGACTGTAGTTCCACAGGCTGCGATCTGCGCGCTCCTTGGCGAAGAGATGACCCAGATACACCCGCTCGTACTCCAGGCCCTTGGCCTTGTGCATGGTGAGGATCTCCACGGCGTGATCGCCGCCCAGTGGTGCCGCTCCCGGATCCGACCGCTCTTCCTGCTCACGAAGGCGAGAGAGAAAGCCCTCCATGTGGGCACCTAGACAGTCGTAGTCCTTGGCCATGGCGAGAAGCTGATCCACATTGGCCGCGGCCTGCTCACCGCCCTGCCTGTAGGCGTAGCCGCGAAAGCCGCTTTCCTCCACGAGGTCCAGCAGAAATTCATAGGCGGAGAATTGTTCCTCCCTTTCGGCAAAAAATTTCTCCATGGCGTCCATTCGCTCTTCAATTTCTTTTCTGCAGGCTTCCCCCTTCACGATGTGAAGGACATCTTCCTGATTCGCCCCGACAAAGGGCGTGCGCAGAAAGGCCGGGGAGAGCTCGCCTGTTGTCTTCGCCTCCATGGCCAGGATCAAGTCCCGCACTTCCCTCGCCGCGAAAAAGCCTTCGGCACTGCGATTCACATAGCTGATGCCGTAGTCGCGAAAGACCTCTTCGTAAATTTTCATGTACTGCTTCCGCCAGAGCAAAAGGGCCCGGGATTCGGCGGGATGCTTTTGAATGTCCTCCACGATCCAAAGGGCTTCTTTTTTTATGGCATCCTCCGCCTCTTCCTCTCCGGTAAGGTCCACGCCCTTCAGGGCCCAGTCCCCCTCCCCATGGCCGGTAATGGGCTCGTAGTCGGGAATTTTTTCCGAAAACAAATGGCCGATGGCCGCCACCAAATCTTTGTGGGAGCGGTAATTGTTCACGAGAGCCATGGGCTCCGTGCCCTCCGTGAGCATGTCGCCGCGAAAAGCGTCGCCTACGGCCACGTCGGCGCCGCGGAAGGCGTAGATGGATTGCTTTCTGTCGCCGACGACGAAAAGTTTCCCCTCGCCCCTCAGGGCCTTCAGCATGCGAATTTGCAGGGGGTTCGTGTCCTGAAATTCGTCCACGAGAATGTGGTCGTAGCTGCAGGAGATCTTCCCCGATTCCAAAAGCGCCGTGGCCCGCTCCAAGAGATCGCTGAAGTCCAGGACGCCTATGGCGCGCTTTTCACGCCTGTAGGCCTCGTCGAGGAGATGAAAGGCGCGGCCGAGCGCCTCGATATAGGGGCGGTTCTTTTTCTCTTCCTGTAAAAAGAGGCGGTAACACAATGCTTCGTTTTGTTTTTTTATGTCTTCGTCTATTTTAAGCGACGACCCGTCAGGTATGTCCAAGAGAAAGGCTCGCTGCGCCTCTTCCGGCGCGGCTTTAATTTTCTCGAGATCCGCCTCGTCCAAATACTTGGCCAGCTTCGATGTCTTACTCTTCATGGCGCCCCGCAGTGTAGGCAGAAAGTCCAGGTACTCCCTTAATACGTCATCGTCCCCTACCTCTCGCGAGCGAAAGTCTTCAAGGGCGCCTCGTGTGCGCAGGGCTTCGTAACTTGTTAAGAGCTCGTCCTTAAAGTAATTGGCTGTGGTGCCGGCGGTTTCAAGGAAGGAAATAAAATCCTCGTCGGAAAAAATATCCCCCGCCACTTTCTCGTAGCTCTTTTCCAAAAGGGCCCGGGCCTCGCCTTCGTCCAGCTGCTCCATGCCGCCAAGGGTGTCCCCCTCCACGGCATAAATGGAAAGCAGGTAGCGGCAAAAGCCGTCGATGGTCTTGACCACCAGCCGGTCCGTCTCCTCTTCCGTCAAGCTCGCCGCCATGCGGGCGGCCATTTCCTCGGCGGCCCGATTGGTAAAGGTAATGGCCAGGACATTGCCCTCGGTTTTGGACAAAATCGCCTTTACCCGCTCGGTCAATACCTTGGTCTTCCCTGCGCCGGCGCCGGCGGTGAGAAAGACGGAACGGTCGTAGGAATCCACTGCCCGCTGTTGTTGTTTATCCAATAACATCCGCCGCCTCCTTTCTGCACAGGTCGCCGTAGGGACAGTATTTGCACGCGTCTTCCTCCTTGGGCTCCGCGGGGAAGGCCCCTTTCTTAATAGACGCGATGACGTGATCCAAGGCATTCTCCGCCTCGTTTAAAAAGCCGTCGAAGGCGTCGCCGTCGTATTTTTTCTCCTTGCCCAGGCGGCTGTAGTTGCCGGCCCGTGTCGTATCCCGCACCATGACCGAGGCCTTGGCGCCTTCCACGGAGACATACTCCAGAGACGCCGGGCGATTGCCCATGGATCTTCGTGCCAGGGCGTACAGGCTGAGCTGCATCACTTCATAGGCCGCCACCTTGTCGTATTTCGGCACGCCGCCGGATTTGTAGTCGATTAAAATTTCATCGCCGGATTCGTTTCGATCGATGCGATCGATGACGCCGTGAATGGCCACATCCTTAAAGGGATAGGTGAAGGCGGTCTCGAAGGCCGTGGGGCGAAAGCCGCCGTTTCTCTTTTCATCGGCCAGCCGCTCTTCCTCCCCTTGAATGGCGGCGAGGAGGGCGCGGACCATGTCCTTCTTTTCCCATGCCCAAAGGTACTCGGGCCGCAGATAACTCATCTTCTCGTCGTAAGCGGCGGCGACGAAGCCGGGCAGATCCTCCAGGCCGCCTGAGAAGTAGCGGGCCAGGGCCTCGTGGTAAATGGTGCCCTTGGCCATGGCGGGGCGGCCATCCTCTTCCTCCGGTGCGGTCTTCAGCACTCGCTCGGCGTAGTAGCGGAAGGGGCAGCGCAAATAAGCGTCCACCGCCGATGGGGACAGGCCCTTTTCCCTGAGTCTGTCGGCAAGCACGGTCGCCGCTTCGGCGGAAAAATCCTCTTCTTCCGCAGAAAGCTCCCACATCTCTTCGCGAGCCTCTCCGGCCTTGTCCAAGTCCTCCGCGGAAAAATCTTCTTTCAACGCGGAAAAGACAGTTGCCTCTTCCCCGTCTCCCACTTTATAGAGATAAGACCTTTTCGACGAAGCCAATAAGTATGAGAGCCGATCCGTCACCTCTTCTCCCTGAAAGAAATCGGGATAGAGGCCCACGTCCATGGCAGCTCGTGCGACGGAGCGATTCATCAAACTGTCCTCTATCTTCGTCGGCATAAAATTCCCGTCGAGGGATGAGACGAAGAGGCGGTCGTAATCGCCGCCGTAAGCTTCATCCAATGACAGAATATCCACGCCATAAGTTCCTTCCTTTTCCAAATGGGCGCAGAGAATGGATTCAAACTCCCTGCCGGAAATTCTGCCGTAGTCCCCGGCACCGTCGACCAAGGCGTCGGCTAAATTTTTTTGCGCCTCTTCGCCGAAAAATTCCGCCGCCTCCGTGGTCAGGCGGGCAAAATCTTCCCAGCTGCCTTCCTTTTCCCGCCGCCATCCGCGGAGCAGCTCTTTATATTTCAGAAGCAGGGCTTTTTTCTCGTCCCTTAAGTAATAGGGCAGGGGCTTTTCGAAAATTTCCGAAAGATCCTTTGCGGGCAGCAACTCCAGGGCCACCGCAAGAGCCTTGCCGTCCTCCATATTTGCCAAGGGGCCACGCAAAAAGGCGCAGGCCGATGCCACATCTTCTCCCCGCCGCCACAAGAGCCGCAGATGACAGAGGGCTTCGTCCCCCATGGTATAGCTGTAGCCCGACGCGGGAATGCCGGCAGAGGCCAGGTGCGCCTTCATCGCCGCCCGGTCCCCTTCCTCATTCATGACCACGCCGACCTTCAAGAGGGGATTCTCGGCGAGAGCCGTTGCAATTTCACCGGCCATATGGCGCAGGGCTCGCTCCCCGTCCACGGTTTGAAAGAGGGAAATGTCGTTCGCTTCCTTTTTCTCACCAAAGGGAATGACCTCCACCACGTGGGCGGCAGCATCTAGTTTTTCCAAGAGCAGGCGGTGGCGCTCCTTGTAATGGGAAAAGCCCACGACGATGTATTTCCGCTCCGGGCTCACCTCCTCCGCCATGGCCTCGGCGAAGACGGCGGCATTCGTTACGCAGTCCGCCTCCCTTACGGCATCTCTATAGGCGGTTAAAAGGGCTTCCTTGTCTCTGCGCCAGGAATAGGGCAGCGCCTCTTCCTCGATGCCCAGGTCATTCACGTCGTCGCACCACTGAAAGAGGCGGCGAATTTTTTCCATGTCACGCACCGGGGCAAAGACCGTGTCCCCTTCCCCCAATGCCTTGCGAAAGGCGTAGGCCGCCCGCCGCTGATTGCGGGGACGCTCCATGGCGAGCTCCGCCATAAGATCGTCGAAGGTAAAAAAGTTCACGCCTAAGAAGCCCACGCCGGCGGCCAGGGCCTCTTTGCTTCTCGCGATCCACTTTCGATTGGGCATAATCAAGGTGGCAGCGTTTAAATCCACATCATCTCTTAAAGCTTCCACGCCGCTTCCCATAGGTTTATAAATAATTTTCACGGCCCCTCCTTCCCTCGCCGGTCACGCGACGGTACCGATATCTCAATCCGTTTTGGATCACAGATGCAATCTCTCCCTGATCCGCTGAAATTTTCCCTTGGGCTCGGAAATAAATACCTGTCCCGACACGTCGGGGAATTCGTCTGTTTCGGGAAAGACCAGCTTGTATGCGTGAAGCAGTTGGTGATGCAGATCCTCGAAGGCGCGAGAAGGATGGCCGTACTTTCTGTCGCCGACGACGGGATGGCCGATGGATGCCAGCTGCTGGCGAATCTGATGGGTGCGGCCCGTAATCAGCTCCGCCTCCACCAAGGTGTAATTGCCCGCCGACTTCAGGGGCCGGTAGATCCCCAGGGCCTCCTTGCCCTCGTCGCCTTCCACGACGCGGTTCTTGTCCCCCTCTTTCTTCAGGCGATTTTCCACCTTCCGCTCGCCCTCCAAGACCCCTTCCACAATGGTCATGTAATATTTTTCCACTTCCCGATGGCGGATCCACTCGTTGGCCGCACGCAGGCCGGCGGCAGTCTTCGCCCCTAAGATCAAACCGCTGGTGTTTCTGTCCAGGCGATTGCAAATGGATGGCACGAAAGTCTTTTCGCCTCGGGGATTGTAGCTCTTCGTGTGAATCAAATAGGCCAACATATCGTCCACCATGTTTCGCTCGTAGGCCTTCCCCGTGCCGTGGCTCAATATGCCCACGGGCTTGTCCATAATGATGAAATCCGCCGATTCAAAGACGACGGCGGGGAACTTTCCCTTGGCCGACTTCGGCGCCTTGGAAAACTTCGCCAGGGTCTCGTCGGAAAAATAAATCTCCACCGTGTCGCCGAGGACCAGCACGTCCTCTTGCTTGGCCTTTTTGCCGTTTACCGTAATGTTTTTCTTTCGAATGGATTTATAAAGCAGAGACGCCTTGGCATTGGGAAGCAGTTTTTTTAAATAGCGATCCAGGCGCATGCCGGCGTCGTTTGTGTCAATTTTGTTAGAGATCACGAGAGCCCCTCTTTCTTTCTCTCAGCTGTGATATAATACCTTATTATAATGATTATATCGAAATCTACAGGAAAGGGAAAACAATGAAATTTAACGGAAAAGCTTCGAAAGTTTTCGTCAACCTTTTGCGCTTTGTCGTCGTCATACTGGTGGTCCTCGTCCTGCTTTTCATCATCAAGTGGCGGATGAACCATTTATTCTCCATGATGACGCCGGAAGAGAGCAAAGACACCACCATTACCGAGGAAATTCGCTCGTCGAAAGAGCAGATCGGAAAAATTTCCGACGCCGCCAAGGACGCTTCGGAAAAAACCACCCTACTTAAAATCGAAACCACGGATCCCGATTCCGTAGCCAAGCGCTTAAAGGAAGTGGGGCTTATTAACGACGCCACGGCCTTCAGCAAAATGGCTAAGCGCTCCGGCATGGCCCGCTACATTACGGCGGGCAGTTACGAAATTCCCGAAGGCGCCACCGCCGAAACGATTTTGAAAAAGCTCACGGAAAACGGGCTGCAAAAGGCCACTCGCACCGTGACAATCGAAATTCCCCAAGGTGCCACTGACGAAATCATCTGCAATGTGGTTATGAAAGAAAACTTGGTCGCCGACCGAGCCACCTTCCTTCAAATGATTCGCGACGCCGGCGCCGTGCCTAACATTAAACCGGGCGGCTACGTCATCCACGCCCCCATTACGGCCACGGAGCTTTTAAACACCTTAATGGGACAGAGCCAACAGGCAAATCAAAATCCCCCGGCGCAACAACAATAGCACACGAAAAAGCCGCCCCTTGCTTTTGCAAAGAGCGGCTCTTTTTATGCCGTAAATCTTTTAATCGTATTGGACGATGCGCTTCGCCACGTCCATGGCGGCGACGCAACCTTCGCCGCAGGCGTTGATGACCTGGCGGAAATTTTTCGCCACAATGTCGCCGGCGACATAGATGCCGTCCACGGCGGACATTTGGTTTTCGTCCACCTTCACATAGCCCCTGTCCAATTCCAAAAGGCCTTCCAAAAATTCCGTCTGAGGCTTCACGCCGACGTAAATAAAAATGCCTAAGGGCCTGTCGCCTTTTTTCACCGTAAAGGTTTCGCCGGTCTTGTTATTGTAAAGGACCAGGCCGTCGGCCATGGCATCGCCCACGACTTCCTTCAGCTCCGTGTTCCAAAGCACGGAAATATTTTCGTGTGCCAGGGCTTTCTTCGCCAGGAAGCTTTCGGCGCGGAAGCTGTCTCTGCGGTGAACGATGGTCACCTTCGCCCCTAAATTGGCCAAGTAGAGAGCCTCTTCCACGGCGGAATTGCCGCCGCCGATGACATAGACGTCGCCGTTTTGGTAAAAGGCGCCGTCGCAGGTGGCGCAGTAGCTGATGCCGCGGGAGACGAACTCCTCTTCACCGGGCACGCCCAGGCGATTGGGCTTGGAGCCCGTGGCGACGATGACGTACTTGCCTTCGTAGCTGCCGCCTTCCGTCTTCACGATTTTCTTTTCACCCTTATCTTCCACTTCAAGGACCCGCTCCCGAATGGTGGCGGCGCCGAAAGATGCCGCCTGCTTCGCCATGCGCATGGCGATGGCCATGCCCGTGTCATCGGCAAGGGCGCCGGGATAATTTTCCAAAGACATGGTGAGGGCCATTTGCCCGCCGTCCAGCTCCGGCTCGAAGATCGCCGTGTTTAAATGGGCACGGCTCGCGTAAATAGCGGCGGTAAGCCCCGCCGGGCCGCCGCCGATAATCATCAGATCGTACATAATTCCCTCTTATTTCAATAATTCCAAGAGACGGCCCGTGGCTTTCCACTTCACCTGTCTCAGTTCCTCTAAATTTTTCGCTCCCACGAGGACCATGACGATCTTCGTCTTCTCGATCAGATCGTTTAAATAGACCGAGGCGTAATCCACGCCGCCGTGAACGATGTATTTTAAAATTTCGCCGCTAATGGCGCACATGTCCGCGCCGAGGATCATGCACTTCACCAGATCCAGGCCGCTGCGAATGCCGCCGGATGCCGTAATGTGCAGGTCCTTCTTGTTCAGTGCCACGGCTTCGTGAAGGGCGTAGGCCGTGGGAATCCCCCAGCCGTAAAGCTCCGTCATATCCGAATTAAAGTAGCGAAGATTTTCCACCTCGAAGAAATTCGTGCCGCCGTAGCCGGAAATGTCCACATGGCGAATGCCCAAGTCGTAAAGCTTCTCCACCACGGAAGCGTCCATGCCGAAGCCCACTTCCTTGACCAAAACGGGCACGTCCAGGGCTTCGTTCACGGCGCGGATCCTTTCCGCCGTGCCGCGAAAATCGCGGTCCCCCTCTTCCATGGCCAGCTCCTGTGCCGGATTCAAATGAATCTGCAAGGCGTCGGCACGAATAATGTCCACGGCCTTCTTCGCCTCGTCTACGGTTAAATTGCCGTTCATATTCCCGAGGACGATGCCGTTCTCGCCGACAATCTCCCGCACCACTTCAAAACTTTCCACGGCCTCATCGTCTTCCATGGCGATGGTCTCGCTCCCCACGGCCATGGGCAGATCGAAGCGCTTGGCAAGCTCCGCCAAGTCGGAATTAATATTTTCTGCAAACTCCGTGCCCCCGGTAATGGCGTTGATCATCAGGGGGAAATGAACCTCCCTGCCCAGATAGGTGGTGGACGTGTCGATTTCATCTACCGAAAGTTCCGGCAGAGAAATATGGGGCAGATACATATCGTTAAACAGCGGATCGCCGCGGTAATCCGTCTTTAAATAATTTTCTACATGCTCTCTTTTTCTATATTTTCTCATGTGCATCCCAGCCTTTACTTACTATGATAGATCTATCATACCATCAAACGGCCTCCGCCTAAAGAAGTTTATAGTATTTATCAGCTGAGGTTTAGAAAAACTGATTCAGAAAATCTTTAGACAATGAAAAAGGCTATGAGTTTGAGTGCTCATAGCCTTTTATTTAATTTTTATAATTTTCTGCCTGTTCTAAAACCATATCAAAAATTTCTTCGCTCCATTGAGGAGGATATCCGTTTTTATAAAGCGGGAAAATGATCGGCTCATCTTATTTGAGCTTGCTCTGCTGAGTGCTTTTCTCAAAGAACTTATTGTTGATGAATGCTCCGAAAAATCCGGCTAACAAGCACAGCACAACATTAACGGCAGCAGCTATCAAAATCACTTCATTTGTATAGGCGGCAACCATATGTGCTGCTTGTTCTGGAGAAAAGGTAGATGACATATATTTTACTAAACCTTCGACGCCTAAAATTTTTGTTAAAAGAATACTGTGCATCGAATCGGTAAACATGACAACACTAAAAGCAATGGCGATGCGTTTGCTATTATCGTACTTTCCGATAATCAGCTCGCAGACAATCCCTGCAATCAGAGTAATCGGAATCATGATCCCATAACCTAAAATTGCATATACCAACCCAAGCACAGCCCAAAAGAGAAGCGCTGTGCCACGCTT
>QWCE01003530.1_pt1 | contig 17166 bp, 14 predicted proteins | sample 1972531 | NCBI WGS metagenome assembly QWCE01 (sample SAMN09866716, study PRJNA288562) | Human gut metagenome isolate term4_stool, whole genome shotgun sequencing... | reverse complement strand
TTTCAGAAAAATACTATGATAAATCTAAAGCAGTTGTAGTTGCAAGCGGTGAAGTTTTTCCTGATGCCCTTGTTGGAAGTACATTAACCATTCAAGAAAAATGGCCACTACTTTTAACCGGTTCTAAGAAACTTGATGAACATACCAAGAAAGAACTTGAGAGAATAAAACCTGAAAAGGTATATATTCTTGGTGGAGATTCAACAGTATCAGTGGACGTTGAGAGGGAAATTTCAAAATCCTACCCTGTTGAAAGAATTTCAGGAACAAATAGATATAAAACTTCTGAAAAACTTGGACAAGTCAGATACAAATTACTTGGTAAAGAAATTGCAAAAGAAAATATCACAAACTATGTAGCTGATGGAGAAAAATATCCTGACGCACTTGCTGCAGGTCCACTTGCAGGAAGAAATAAAGAAAATAAATTTAATTTATTAAACCTTGCTCCTTCTACTAAGGGATTTGACAACGCCGTAATAATCGGTGGAAAAGATTCTGTAGAAGGTAAAGAAAAGAGAATAAGCGGTTCAAACAGATATCTAACTTCCCTTGAAGTTGCAAAAGAATATAAAAAAGAATTTGGTGGACTTGATACTGTAATCATCGCAAGTGGTGAAGATTATCCAGATGCACTTTCAGCATCATCAGTTGCAGCAAAACTTAACGCACCTATAGTTCTTGCTACAAAAGATGGAATCAATGAAAAAGTGCTTTCATTTGTAAAGGAAAATGCCAAAAAAATTGTAATTGTAGGTGGAGACAGCTCAATTGCAGAAGATAATCTTGTTAATATTATGTATGGAAAGAACTCTCTTTTCTCATACACAATAAACAAAATGCCTAAAGACTTAAAAGACGTTAGCAAGAGACACGCTCTAACAGGTAACGAAAAATTAGATATTATTAACTTGTTTAACGAAGGAAATAATCTATCCGAATTAACAAGAGTTATAACTAAAGAACAAGCCCTTAAAGTCCTTGGACTTGAAGCAGGAGAATATGACGAAGCTATTTTAAAGGCAGTAGCTGCATACAAATTAGGTTCAAACGTAGAAGCTGAAACTTTAAAAGATTTCATTAAGGGAACAGAATTAAAACCAATTATCGACAAAATGGTTAAGGGACTTGCAGCTAATAACGAAGTTAAGTGTATAATGAAGTCTGGAGACATTTCAAACCCATATGTGGCATTTGGACTTGGAAAAGAATATGACAAGGCAAAAGTTTTAACAAATAACGACGCTTTTAGAGCAGGTGTTGAACTTATAACAAAAAACGAAGCTACCGGATTTAATATAATCTCAAAAGAATATGCAAACAACTTCGACAAGAGCAAGACTTTTGTTTATAGTCAAGACTCAATAGCTAATGTAAATCAACTATTAGCCATCCTAAGAATGGAAGGAATAAAAGGTAAAGTTGCAATAGAACCAAAATCTTCAGCATATGAATATAGAAAAGAATGGGGAGAACCAGCTCCAGCAACTGAAAAATATGAAGTTGTTAAGGTAAAAGATGGCAAAATGGTAGCAAACTCCATCGAATTTAATATCTATATCGAATTTGAAAATAAAGAAGATATGCAAAAGCTTGATAAACTTGTAATTGCAAATACAATGAAGACAAAAGACATGCCTAATGGCGAAAATAGAATTGCAGACTCATGGTGGGTTCCACTATATAGCACAACCGCAGAAATGGGCGAAGGTTACGGAAACTTAATTGACAATAAAATTGTAAAAGATGACCTAATCCTTCACACATTTACCCTTGAAAAAGATTCAGCAAAAGTTATAAAGACTTTGAACGAATTCCTAAAAGTTAATACTGCAGTCGCTGAAAAAATATGGGTAAACAATCCATTTATCGATTACATTAAAGGCGAATAATAATTTAGTTTTACTGAATTTTAATTGAGGAAATTTCCTTAGATTTAATCGGCATGAAGATTATCTTTGTGCCGATTTTGTTTAACTAATAATTTTAAAGTATTACATAAAATAAATCAGGAGGAGCTATGAAAAAAAATATTTTAATTATAATTGCGATCATGATGATTTTTGTTGCTTGCAATAAGACAAATGAAAATGTTGCTTCAAAAAATGAAAATGAGTCTTTAAATGTGACCTCTGAAAAAAATCCTGATAAAGAAAAAGCTATAGACGCCTATCCTGCAATGGTTAAAGTTAGGGGAGTTATCTATGTAGACACAGGTTATCAAAATGCTATGGTCTCATGTGGGACTCCAGATGGACAAATAAAAACTACTGTCGATGGAACAGAGAAGCCTAAAGAGGATGATGAGTCTAATTTCGGCAAAGGCTATAGCTACCAAACTTGGGATGAGCAATATGTAAATGTCCAAATTGATAATAAATGGATTTTATTTAAAAATATTAATATAGAAGAAGAAAGCGATAAAATTCCTGAATGGGTTGCTCATTTTACAGCAAAGGTTGTAAAGACAGAAGAAGATTCACTATTGGTTGAAGCAACCGATATTGATGATAGATTTTATTTTAAAAAACTAATGACAAAGCCCATTTCCCTATCAATTGAAAACTTAGATAATGGGAAGGATGGCAAGGTCAGCACAGAGGACCTTGAAGGAAAAAGTGTTGAAGTCTATTTTGGTGGAGAAATTAAAAATACTGAAATAGAAAATTCCGCTCCGATTGAGCTGGAGAAAATTTATAGGATTAGTGTGAAATAATACTATAAATTGACTTTTATTAATGGAGAGGATTTAATATGAAGAACCTTAAACAGGGTAGTTATATCAAAATAATACTTGATGAAGCAGATGAATATGCCAAAAAAGATTCTATATGTTTGGAAATAGATGAAGTGATAATAGAGCTTAAGAAGGTTATGGTGAACAAAAAATAATTTTTCTCAAAATTGAAAATCAGCATAGGAATATTCCTATGCTGGTTATTTTTTAATGTCTAAAATGTCTTGTATGAGTAAATACAATTGCCATATCATGTTCATTGGCATATTCTATTACATCTTTATCTTTTACTGATCCACCTGGTTGAATAATTGCAGTGATTCCCTTTTCGTGAAGTAGTTCCATTGTGTCCACAAAGAAAAATCCATCTGACGCAAACACTGCTCCCTTTACTTTTTCTCCTGCTCGGTCTAAAGCTTCTTCAACGGCCCACGCCCTCATGGTTTCTCCTTGACCAATTCCCAAAGTCTGTCCGTCCTTTGCAACTACAACTCCGTTAGATGCGACGCTCTTTGCACACTTCCATGCAAATTCAAGTTGTTTTAATTCTTCTTCGCTTGGTTTTCTGTTTGTTACAAAGTCAAGTTCAGAAGCGTACAATATGTCGTCTACTTCTTGAACTAAAATCCCGTTTAAAACTTGTTTTATTTGTTTGTCATCAAGTTTTATTTCGTTCATATTTGAGATTTCAATTAGTCTAATATTTTTCTTTCCTTCAAGAATTTCGATAGCTTCCTTTGAGAAGGATGGGGCTGCAATAACTTCCAAAAATATTTCTGACATCTTTTGAGCAGTTTCTTTGTCCACTTCTCTATTTAGTACGATGATTCCACCAAAGATTGAAACTGAATCACATTCGTATGCCTTGGTGTAAGCTTCATAAATATTTTCTCCAACTCCAATGCCACATGGGTTTGTATGTTTAACTGCAACCACACATGGTTCGTCAAAGACCTTGTTGGCTTTGAATGCTCCGGTTAAGTCGTTTAGGTTATTATATGAAAGCTCTTTGCCATGAAGTTGTTTTAATTCTAACTTCCCAAATGGTGTGGCATCTTCGTAGTAGGCAGCCTTTTGATGTGGGTTTTCTCCATATCTAAGCTCTTGAACAAGTTCATATGACTTGTTTAGCTTTTCAGGAAACTCCTCTTCCGTCTTAGTGTTGAAGTAGTCGGCGATTAAACTGTCATAGGTTGCAGTTAATTGAAAGGCCTCTTTTGCAAGTTTCATTCTGAAGTCTTCCGTATCTGTCTTTTCTTTTAATCTTTTAATAACTTCGTCGTACTGGCTCTTGTCTGTAACGATTAAACAGTGTTTATAGTTCTTTGCACAGGCACGAATCATGGATGGACCACCAATGTCGATATTTTCAATTGTGTCTTCATGGCTTGCTCTTTTTGCAACCACTTCTTTGAAAGGATATAGGCTATTTACTACCATGTCGATAGACTCAATGCCCTGTTCCTTCAATGTCTTAACATCTTCTTCGTTGTCTCTTCTAAATAAAATTCCCCCGTGGATAAATGGATGTAATGTCTTAACTCTTCCTCCAAGTATTTCAGGAAAGTTTGTAACGGAAGAAACTTCTTTTACGTCTATTCCAGCTTCTTTTAATTTTTTGAAACTACCTCCTGTGGAGATAATATCCCATCCTAAGTCTTCCAGTTCTTTTGCAAATTCAACTATATTTTCCTTGTCATAAACAGAAATTAATGCTCGCATTTTTTCTCCTTTATATATACCTTATGTCCTCTTACTTCCAGTCTGTCTTCACAAAAATATTTACAACTCTTTACAAGTAGTGGATGCTCTTGTTCAAGTATTCTTATAGCCAAGGTCTTGTAGTCGTCATCTTGCATTACTTCAACAACCTTTTGAAAAATTATCGGTTCCCCATCTGCAATCTCGTTTACAAAGTGGGTTGTGCATCCAGAAACTTTTACACCTCTTTCAATGGCTGCCCTATGTACGTGTTCGCCATAGAAGCCCTCTCCACAAAACGAAGGGATTAGTGAAGGGTGTATATTTATAATTTTGTTTTCAAAGTGTTTTATAAATGTTTGTGGAAGAATTTTTAAATATCCCGCAAGAACTATTAAGTCAATTTTTTCTTGTTCCAGGAGATTTTTTATTTTTTCAAAATTCCTTTCCACAACTGCATTAATATTATTTTCTTCAGCCCTTTGTAACACATATGCCTTAGGGTTGTCGGAAATAATTATCCTGACAACCCCAGCAATTTCATTTTTTTTACAAGCATCCATAATGGCTTGGGCATTTGATCCAGATCCCGATGCAAGTATTGCAATATTTTTAGTACTCAAGGCAAACTTCCCTATGGCCTTCTTCTACGGTTCCAAGTTCTATAAGTTCTTCATCTTTGTTTTCAAAGAATTCCTTAACTTTTTCACTATCCTTAGCGTCAACTGCAAAGACAAATCCTATTCCCATGTTAAATGTGTTATACATCTCTTCTCTTTCGATATTTCCCTTTTCTTCAATTAGTTTAAATATTTCAGGGATTTCAAAGTCCTTAAGGTTTATTTTCGCCTTTGTGTCTTCAGGTAACATTCTTGGAACATTTTCGTAAAGTCCTCCACCTGTTATATGGCACATGCCCTTAACTTCAACTTCTTCCATTAACGAAAGCATTGACTTAACGTAAATTCTTGTTGGAACTAAAAGAGCTTCTCCAAGGGTGGTGTCACCAAACTTGTCACTATATTTTAGACCTGCAGTCTCTACAACTTTTCTTACAAGGGAGAATCCATTTGAATGAACTCCTGAGGACTTAAGTCCAAATAAAATATTTCCTGGCTTTATGCTGCTACCTGTAATAATTTTGTCCTTATCTACAATTCCGACTGCAAAGCCTGCAAGGTCGTAGTCATCCACTTCATATACTCCCGGCATTTCAGCAGTCTCTCCCCCAATTAGTGCACAGCCTGCCTTGTAACAACCATCTGAAACTCCTTCAACAATTTGTGCCATCTTCTCTGGTACTACCTTGCCTGTTCCAATGTAGTCAAGGAAGAATAATGGTTTTGCACCTTGACAAAGCACGTCATTAACACACATGGCAACGCAGTCTTGACCAATTGTGTTATTGATTCCAAGTTCCCTTGCAATAAGTACCTTTGTACCAACTCCATCGGTTCCTGAAACTAATACTGGATTTTTGTAGTTGAATGAACCAATGTCATAAAGACCTGCAAAGCCGCCTAAGTCTGTTAGTACGTTTTTATCATGGGTTTTCTTTACCATATCCTTGATAAGGTTCACAGTTTCATAACCGGCTTCTTTATCTACGCCAGCTTTTTTGTAATCAATTGACATAATTCCTCCTATTTATTTTCTTCAAGGGGGTTATACCCGCCAAAATATTTTTCATAAAAATTTCTATTTCCACAGGCTTCTCTAATGCCTTCAATTGACAAAAATCTCAAAGAGTCACATCCAAGCATCTCTTCCATCTCCTCAATTGTATTATTTGCTGCTATGAGGTCGCTCTTGTCGGGAATGTCGATACTTAGGTTTTCGTTTTCGATTACTGGTGGTGATGAAATTCTTATATGAATTGACTTTGCTCCTGCTTTTTTAAGAATGTCCACAGTTCTCTTTATAGTTGTTCCTCTAACTATTGAGTCGTCCACCAAAATCACATTTTTTCCACGAATGTTCTGTTTAATCGCAGAAAGTTTTAGATGTACAGAAAAGTTTCTCATATCAGCAGATGGATTTATAAAAGTTCTCCCAATATATCTATTTCTTACGATTCCCTTTTGATATGGAATCCCAGATTCTTTTGAATATCCAAGAGCAGCAATCATACCTGAATCTGGTGCTCCAATTACGATATCTGCATCTACAGGATGTTCCTTTGCAAGGGTAGTTCCCATGTTGTACCTTGCCTTATATACTGAAAGTTCATCGATGTAAGAATCGTCTCTTGCGATATAAACAAGTTCAAAAAGACATAGGGCATGATCTTTTTCCTTTGCAAAGTGAGATGATTCTCCATATTGGTCAACAATGTAAATTTCTCCCGGTCTTAAAGGGTGAACATTTTGTGCATTTATGGTGTCTATTGCACAAGTTTCAGATGCAACTACAATAAAATCTTCAGTCTTTCCAATTGAAAGTGGTTTTATTCCATAGACATCTCTAAATGCAATCATCTTTTCATTATCCATATAAATAACAGAGTAAGCTCCTTCTAAGCTTGAAATATATTTTGAAAGGCCTTTCTCTCTATTTTTAAGCTTGGTTACAAGTTCTCTCATCTCGAAGTCTTCATTGATTATCTTTCCATCTATAATAATCATGGCTTCGCCGTCTATGTCGTAGATTAGTGGCATGGTCTTTGAATTTACATCGTCATCTTTAAAAGCGTATTTACAATGGGCAAGACCCTTATTCCCACTAATACTTGATACATTTTCATCTGTTATATTGTCTGAGATTAGCCCCTTGCCTTTTATTTCATTTATTTTTCCATCTTTGAATAGACTTATTCCCATCTCAGCTTGTCCCCTATGTTGTAGGGCGTGTAATCCATAATATAGATGAGGAAAGACATTTAGTTTCCCATCTCTGCTGTATACTCCAATTAGTCCTGACATATTAACCCTCGAATGTGTATTTACTATCTAATATTTTTTGTTCCATATCTGCTTTATAGTCTTCCAATTTTTTTGAAAGCTTTTCATCAGATAGGCTTAGTATCCTTGCTGCAAGAACTGCTGCATTTTGTCCACCGTTTATTGCAACGGTAGCTACGGGAACTCCCTTAGGCATTTGAACTGTTGATAAAAGCGCGTCAAGGCCTTCAAGTGCTGTTGACTTTGCTGGAACTCCAATTACAGGTCTTGTAGTTGAACCTGCCATAACCCCAGCAAGGTGTGCAGCCATACCTGCAATGCCAATGTACACGCCAGTTTCTTCTTTTGTTTCGTCCATGTACTTAACAAGTTCTCCAAGAGCTCTATGAGCTGATATAACTCTAACTTCATAATCTATTTCAAATTCTTTTAATGTCTTTACAACTTTATCTGCAATTTCCTTGTCAGATAATGAACCCATTATTACAGTTACTTTCATTTATTCCTCCATATTTATTTGAATTGTTTTGTCCATTAAAAATAAAAAACAGCCCAAACAGAAAGGTATAAAACCTCCCTGTCCAGGCTTTTGTCCTTTCGGTAAGCCCTAAGGCATTGTACCGCTCGGTCCTGTGCATAGCCCGGATCAATAGGTACTCTTTCTTATTTAATATCTAAATATTTTGAAAGTTCAAGTGGTTCAATATATGTGTCGCCTTTATAAGCTCTCATGTTTCCACCTGAAACTTCATCTATCAATACAATTTCATCAGTTCCATCAACCATACCATATTCAAGTTTTATATCGTATAGTTCAAGCCCGTGCTTTGCCAATTCATCTTTGATAATATTTGAAATTTTTACATTTAATGCTACGATTTCTTCATATTGTTCACCTGTTAAAATATTTAACATAACAAGGGCATCTTTTGTGATTAGAGGGTCTTCTCTTTGATCGTCTTTTAATGTGATTTCAGTGTAGGCGTCAAGCTTTTGTCCTTCTTCAGCATATTTACCATATCTTCTGATAAAAGAACCCACTGCTACAAATCTGGTTATAACTTCAAGTCCATCCCCAAATAATTTTCCCTTTTTGATGTCCATTGTTCCTTCATCTAAATTTGCAGAAATATAGTGAGTCTTGATTCCCTTTTCCTTTAATAATTCAAAGAAATATTTTGAAACTTTTAAGCTTTCAAGTCCAGCACCTTCTTTAGAACCTGCAACCATGTTGCCACCAGTATCAAAAGATCCGTCAGCTGTTCCTGTCATAGTGTCTTTGAATTTAAAGTAGCATCTTCCTTCTTCTTGTACAAAATCTTTTGTTTTTCCTTCTCTAATGTTTGCCATTTTTATCACCTTTCTCATTGAAATAAAACGAGCCCAGAAGGGTAGGTTAAGCGAAACCTACCCCTCTGGGCTTTTCTCCCTCAGGTGTGTACCCTATGTAAGGGCATCGTACCGCTTGGTCCTGTGCAATAGCCCGGATCCCTAGGTACACTTTCGCTCACAAAATTAAAAAATTTCATGAACTCGTTACGGATACATAGTATCAAGTTTATTTATTATCGTCAAGGATTTTTTTATTTTTCTACAGTTCTTTTACGTGGTTTTATTTACAGTTAAAAATTAAAATCCAAAGGAATTTCCCTTGGATTTTAATTTTTTTATTTTAAAAAGATTGAATAATTTGGTGACTCTTTTGTAATAGAGATGTCATGTGGATGGTTTTCAATTAATGAAGCTGAACTTATCTTTACAAAGTGAGCTCTTTCTTTAACTGTTGGAATATCTTTAGCTCCAATGTAACCCATACCTGCTCTAAGTCCTCCAACTAATTGATAAACAACATCTTCAACTTTACCTTTGAATGGAACTCTACCTTCAACTCCTTCTGGAACAAATTTCTTTGAACCTGTTTGGAAGTATCTGTCTTCTGAACCTGATTTCATTGCTCCTATAGAACCCATTCCTCTATATTCTTTGTATCTTCTTCCTTCATAAAGAACTTCTTCTCCTGGAGCTTCTGAAGTTCCAGCAAATAGTGAACCTGCCATTATAACGTCAGCACCTGCTGCAATTGCCTTTATAATATCTCCAGAGTACTTAATACCACCGTCCGCAATAATTGGCACTCCAAATTCTTCGGCAGCTTTAGCAGCTTCCATAATAGCTGTGATTTGAGGAACACCTATACCAGTAACAACTCTTGTTGTACAAATTGATCCAGGTCCTATACCAATTTTAACACAGTCAGCACCAGCTTCTATAAGCGCCTTTGTCGCTTCATATGTGGCAACATTACCTGCAATAACTTGGATTTCTGGATAAGCTTCTTTTATCTTCTTAACTGCTTTAATAACTCCTGCTGAGTGACCATGAGCAGTGTCAATTGTAATAACATCTACTTTTGCACTTACTAATGCACTCACTCTATCCATCATATCTTCTGTAATACCTACTGCAGCACCAACAAGTAGTCTGCCGTTTGAATCTCTTGCAGAGTTTGGATATTGGATGGATTTTTCAATGTCTTTGATTGTGATAAGTCCTGATAGTTTAAACTCATCGTCTACGATAGGAAGTTTTTCAATTCTTGCATTCTTCATCTTTTCTAAGGCATCGTCCATTGAAATATGTTCCTTGCCAGTAATAAGTTCTTCTCTTGGTGTCATGACATTTTTAATTTCCTGTTCATGATCTTCTTCAAATCTAACGTCTCTATTTGTTAAAATCCCAACAAGTGTCATGTCTTCATCAACAATTGGAACTCCAGAAATTCTATAATTTGCCATTACATCAAGGGCTTCTTGTATACTGTTTGTAGGAGATAGATAGAATGGATCAGTTATGATACCATGTTCTGATCTTTTAACTCTATCAACTTCCTTGGCTTGTTCTTCAATAGTCATATTCTTGTGTATAACACCAATGCCACCTTGTCTTGCCATTGCAATTGCCATTCGTGATTCTGTTACAGTGTCCATGCCTGCACTCATTAGTGGAATATTGAGTGTGATTTTCTTTGTTAAATTGGTTTTTAAATCGGTTTCGTGGGGAAGAACATGAGATTCTCTTGGTACAAGTAATACATCATCAAATGTTAAACCCTCTCCTACAAATTTCATAATGCGCCTCCTATAGTTTAAAAATTTTAATAGTAATGTAACAACTTTTCTTTTTTTTGTCAACAACCTACGGCTATTAACCCTTCATAAAATATTCTATATCTTTTCGAAGTTCTAAAACCGCTTTTTCTCTGTTCCTACTCTTTAAATAACTTAAAAATTCACTATGCTGATGACTGTATATGTCAAAGACCTCTCTCCTCCAATTATTCCAGTAATACTGAGAAAAAACAAGCATTTGTTTTTGAAAGGCATTTTCCAAAATCTCATAAAAGTACTCATCGTGATAAAAAGAAGCTAAAGTTAAATGAAAATCCATATTAGTATTCCAATAGGAAACTGGATCTTCTCTACAAGCTTCTTCTAAATGTTTCCTATGTAGACTTTCCAGCTTTGAGATATCCTCATCAGTAATCCTATCCCAATTTTCTTCAAGATAAGTTGGTTCCAAAAATTTTCTGAGTTTTAAAATTCCATCAAGATATTCCTTGGAATAACTCACCATCACATAGCCAAGTCTTGGTATGCTCCTAAGTACACCTTCATTACAAAGTTCAATAAGGGCGTCCCTAACAGGAGCCTTACTTATATTGTACTTCAGCATCAAATTTTTTTCATTTAAAATATCATCTCGACTATACTTTCCAGAAACAATATCCAGTTTTATAGAATTATATACCTTTTGTCTTAATGTTGTCATTTTTTCCCTTCGCTTAAGTTAATAAAATAGGATTTGGTAACTATTATATACCAAATCCCAAAAAATTTTAATTAATTTTCTTCAAGCATGATTTCAAGAATTTTATCGTCGGTGTCCTTCATGCCTTCACTCGCCATTTTCCCAATGTTTTTTACAGTGGTATCGCAATTATTTCCTACAATTCCATCCATATATTCAAATTCGATTCCTCTCTTTGCCATTTCAAGGGCAAGTAGACCATTGTCCAGTGCCACTGCAATCTTTGAAGCGCATGACGCCTTTGCACCGTCACAAACAATTCCGCCAGAAGTTGCAAGGGCATTTGTAAGAATGGATTCTATTTTTTCTTCATCAAGTCCAATTAGATATCCTATGGCACACGCAGCGGCAGAACCAGCAGACACTGCACCACAAAATGCAGAAAGTTTTCCAATATAATATTTTTGATAAATTGCAATAAGATTTGAAACCATAAGTGCACGGTAAAGTCTTTCCTTTGAAATATTTTCCTTTTCACAAAACACAATTACAGGCACAGAGGTAGTTATGCCTTGGTTACCTGAACCAGAATTTATAACCACAGGAAGAGAACAACCTCCCATTCTTGCATCAGAAGCAGAACAGGTCATGGATTTTATCTCATCTTCAACACTCCCTTTAGAAGTTTGCTTTATAATTTGACCAATCTTTGCACCATATTCTTCCCTAAGACCACGCTTTGCAATTTCCATATTGGATTTAATCTGTAGATCAAGTCTTTCAATTAGTTCAGGAATATCTTCAAAATTAACATTATCCGCAAAATCTATTATGCTCTTTACAGATAAAAATGATCTGTCTTCTACTTCGCTAATATTGTTGCTACTTCCCTTTTCAAATACAACTTCATCATTCACTTTTATAAATGTAAAATTGTCGTGGCTGTCTTCAATAACAACAGTTACTTCTTCATTTGCCGTTACAGCCTCTATTCTTATGTATAACATGTTTGGAACTTCTGCCACATGTGTCTTTATAATTTTATTTTCAATTAATTCCTTTGCCTTTTCAATATCTTCGTTGGAAATATCTTCTAAAACCCTTAAATTTTTTGAAGCATCTCCGCCAACAATCCCTAAGGATACTGCAGTTAATATTCCCTTCATACCTTGAGAGTTAGGTACTAACACAGACCATGCATTTTTAATAATATTTTTAGAGCAATAAACTTCTATGTCCATAGGCTTTGAAGTTAAATATTCCCTAACCTTAGCTCCACAAAGTGCAATAGCAATAGGCTCAGTGCAACCAAGTGCCTGCTTTAACTCATCAAGCAAAACTTTTTCAAAATCCTTATAAGAAACCATAATTACCTCCTGCTGATATTATTATTAATCATATCAGCAAAGCGACGATATTTCAAGGGCTTAAGTATATTGGTTTTAGTTGTATCCATTAAAAAAAATCTTTAATCTTTTGTCGAAATAAATAGAAAAATAAATGCAGCTTAGAGGTGATTTCCCCTATGAGAAATTTACAAAACGTAAAAAAACAGAGACAAATATTTCTAAATGTCTCTGATATAAAGTCCAACTTTGTGCGGGCACCTTATAGCACAGCCCATTTTTGTGTTGTACTATAATTAGCGTTTATTATATTTCGTATTTTATAATTGTTCTTACCCGTAGTTTTATTATGGCAAAATAACTCTCGTTATAAATATATTGATGATTTAATCATTAATATTATCTATATGTTTATCTATAGCTTGTCCAACATTTTCTTTAAAGTCATCATCTTCAGCAATAGATTGGTTTTTAAGCTTTTCTAATTCTTTAGAATCTTTATGTGAAAAATCTTGTCCCGGATCTTTTTTAGCAAATATGAGATCATAAATTCTATTTCTTATTTCTGCTTCTTTTTCAATCTTTGATTTATTTTTAATCCAACCTAAAAATATAACAAGTATCAATACTATTCCCATATACCCAATTATAGGGTACATGATAGCTATAAGTTTCTTAAATCCTGCAAATGAAAGTCCATATCCTGTAAGTGTAAGGATGGTTAAGGTTAAATTAAATTTCTTTTTATCATCGCCTGAAATTCTTCTCGCTAAAGCATAATATAATGAAATACCTGTATTGAAAATCATCCCATATATTACTATGGACATAAAACTTCCTATTATCGGGTGAATGTTTGTGATAATAGCTTGCATTGGTAAATCTGAATTTATAATATATGGAAGATTTGCATATAAAGTAAATGTTGCAACAGTAGTTATAAAACCTACTATAAAACCTCCAAATATACCTGCTGTTTTGGAAACTTTGTTATTAAATTCTTCCCCACCCAATACAAAAGCCATAGATACACCTGTCATCATACACATAGAAAAATAATTTAAACTTGATAATGCTACATTGTCAATAGCCCTGCTTAAAGTTTTGGTCATTTCAGTAGATGATTTTAAATCTACATCAGCCCAAAATATTGTATAAATGGTGCCCATAATAATAAAGATTATTATAAATGGTGTAAAAGACCCTATTACAGCTGATACTTTTTCAAAATCAAATTGACTTACTATCAAAATAAGTACTACACATATTAAAGCACCTATCCAGCTAGGTATACCAAACTGTTGATTTAAATTCGATCCTGCTCCTGCTATCATTACAAAACCTATAACAAAGCAGGTAATCATAAGCGCTATATCCAATAATTTTACAATTATAGGATGAGTCATTTGTTCTAAAACTTCACTATGTTTACTATCTAAGAAATGTGATCCCATTGATAATATAATGTAACCGAATGCTACATGTAAAAGTCCCGTAACCACCACTGCTATAAGTCCTGGAACACCAAATCCTACAAAGTATTGTAAAAGTTCTTGTCCTGAAGCAAGTCCAGCTCCAGTCAAAATTCCCACATACGCAAATGCCATGATAATAGCTCTTTTTATTCTATCTTTTCTAATATTTGTTCTTAGTTGTTCAGTCATGTCTCCCCACTTCTTTTTTATTAACATCTATCAATAATAGCAGAAGACTTGTATTAATGCAAATATAGATAGTAAACAGCAAAAGAAAATATTGAGCACACTATTGGAAATACTATTATAATATATTTAATTCCAGCTTTTTCTTTTATTTATAATCCTATTCTTTCTTTATATCAACTACAATTAAGACCTATCAATAAAGATTTTATGAGATTGACTCTGTTGTTATCATCTTTTCGCCAAGATTTTAAAGTCATATACATTATGGAAAGTACTTCAAACATATAGTCTAAAAGGTTATACCACCCCACATAAGTCCTCAGAAAAATGGAAATTGATATGGAACAAATCCTATACTTATGAAAAAATCATTACTATAATGATAAATATCTGTAAGTCTAACTGCTAAAAGTTCCAGAGAAAATCCTGCTAAAGCTCCTGAAATAAAAAGAGCAGCGTTACACTACTCTTTTATTTTTTATTCAAAATAAATTCCTTCAATTTCAATTGGCCCATTCTTTTTAAGTTCAATTATCTCATCATCGGTATATGAACTAAATATTTGAACACCTACCATCATAAACATAACTTGATTTTTGCTGTAAAAAGGTTCTACCCCTTTACCAGTTTCATTTACTTGAACTCCAAGAGACATTGTCTTAAAACTTTCTCTTAGCATATTGGCTTTATGCCCAGGTGAATTATACCACAAATCAAAAAGAACTTTTGCTATTTTTTCTGGACTGCTAAAATCAGTTGAAAATCCACCATACAATTTACCTTTATAGAAACTCAAAGGATAGATTAACATATTTTCTCCATGGGCGATACCTTCGTTAAATGCAGTAATCCATTTACTACCATCAGGTCTTGCATGAGGAACTCCTCTTACAGTTATATTTCCATACTCTGCCATTTCAGAAGCACGTATCATGGTCTCTTTTCTATTTATTTCAGAAATTTCAAGTGGAGCCACTCCATTTTCTGCCCTAAGATTATTTACAAGCTTAACCATCTCTTTTTCTATTTCTCTTAAGTCAATGTACTCGTCATTATTAAACGCTTCCTTAAATTCAGAAGCATCAATGTTATAAACAGCTTTAAGCTCTTCAATAACTCCATTAGAAACAGATGAAGTTCCACCTATAACAATGGCCTTTTCAACTTTGTTCTCTTTTATAAACTTTCCTACTTCTTCTGGTAGTTTGTTGTTTCTAACTAAAAGTATTGGTGCGTTTTCTGCTTTTGAAACTATTGATGATGATAGTGCATCTGGGTAGTCTTCTCCTGATGCGATTACAACTTTCTTTATTCCTCCATTTACTTCTGCAAATTTTTTTGCTATTTCTAATGAGGTTTCATATCTATCTTTTCCTGAAAATCTTTTTTCTACTGCTCCGCTATATCTTACTGTGGAGGTTCCTCCAAAGATATATTTTGGGCTGTTTGCTTTTTCTACTGGTATTAATTCAAGCTTCATTGCTCTTGCAAGGGGTCCTGCTGATAGGGCATCTGGATAGTTGAATGCATTGTAGATTGCTTCGCCTTCAAGTGTTTTGTTTTCTTTTCTCAGTTCGTTTACTTTGATTGCTGTTTCTATTCTATCTTTTCCTGCAATTCTTTGGCTATTTGGTATTGTGTTAAGTTGTGATGTTGATACTGATGAATTTCCTCCTAAGACATATGTCTTTGTTGGATTAATTCTTTTTATTTCTGCTTTTACGGTTGCTGGTGTTTCTTTTTCTGATGTTAATAGTATTGGTGCGTCTATTTCTCCTGATAGTGGGGAACCTGATAGTGCGTCTGCATAGTTTTCTCCTGATGCTATTAAGATTTTTCCTCCCACTGTGGCATAGTCTCTTGAAATTTTTGCCGATGTTTCGTATCTGTTCTTTCCAGAGATTCTGTCTACTTTTAGTTCTCTAACTTTTTTTGTCCCTTTTACTTCTTCTGCAAAGCTTGTTGTTGATATTCCAAATGTGGAACTTGCTATTGTCACTGCAAGTGTTAATGCTGTTGCCTGTTTGACTAGTTTTTTCATAGCTTCCTCCGTAAATGTTTTCCTAAAACTTAACTCATACCAAATTTCAAAAATATATTTTTTATTATTATATCATATAGGCGTATAAATAGCTTGGTCTTAGTATGTAAATAAAAAATAACACCTATAAGATTTTTTGTCTTTCTTATAAGTGTTATATCCATTTACAACAATTATTTTTTTAGAAAGGATTAAATAACATTGTTGATCCTATTATTCTCTTTTCTAAAAGTACTTCTTCGTAACCTCTCCATCCATAATGGCAAATGTATTTGTCTTTATACTTTCCATAGATGGTTACTGCATGAAATATATATTTATTTTTTTTGCTCTCGTCTTTTATATATCCGAAGGCTATTACTGGGAATCCTCTTCGTAAACTCTTTTCTATGCCAGTACTAAAGAAATTGAAACCAGCTCTTCCCTTCAGTCCATATTTTCTAAGGTATTTATTTGTGGCATGGCTAATACTTCTTGCCCAACTTCTATCAAATTTAGAATAGTTTCTCAGTTCATCTTGTAATGTATTTCCATCCATTTTTAACTGGGAATCCCTTAAAAATTTTTCTGGAATGTAACCTCCACACCTCTTCTCCCAATAGTTAAGCAGTATACATGCTGCGGTATAACCACATGTTCCGTTAATATTTTTAGGGTATTTGCAATATTTTATAATTTCGTGGTCAGGTATGTAGAAGCTCCCTTTGGAGCCTAAACCTTTTTTTGAAGTTGTCATTAGCGACTTTGTTCCTTTTTTTTACGCCCACGCTTATTCTTGGAGCATGGACATTGATATTTTCCAGTGCCATCAAGATCAAAAACTTCATATATACATTTATCTAATGCCTGTGAAATCATCATCGCAAGCTTCAGATTTGGAATAGTTTTTTCGTTTTCAATCTTGTTTATACTTACTCTTGAAACTCCTACTTTTTTTCCCAATCTGTGTTGTGAAAGTCCTAAAGGTTTT
>QWCE01004777.1_pt1 | contig 17194 bp, 9 predicted proteins | sample 1972531 | NCBI WGS metagenome assembly QWCE01 (sample SAMN09866716, study PRJNA288562) | Human gut metagenome isolate term4_stool, whole genome shotgun sequencing... | reverse complement strand
AATTATATAACAACAAGTAAAGATAATAATGGTAACACCATTCACATTTACAGCAAAACTCATTTTGAAGATGTAGAAACAAGATATTTTGATACTGAAGGTAATCAAATACTCGCTGATAAAGTAGGAACACACGATCCAACAAATATAGATGGTTATCAATTTGTAAGCACAGAAAAAGATGTAAATGGTAATACAATCCATATTTATCAAAAACTTGCACCTGTTCCAACAGTTGAAACAAGATATGTTGATGAAAATGGCAATCAATTACTTCCACCAAAAGATGGAACACAAAATCAAGTAAATATTGATGGCTACGATTATGTAAGTACAAATAAAGATAATAATGGTAATACAATTCATGTTTACAGGAAGAAAGTTATTACACCAGATGTTGTAACTAAGTATGTTGATGAAAATGGAAATGAAATTGCTCAAACTCAAAAAGGAAAAAATCCAAGCAAAAATATCGAAGGATATGAAATAATAACTACAAAAACTGATGATAAGGGAAATATAATTTATGTTTATAGAAAGAAACCTGATTCAACAAAAGTAGTTACTAAGTTCGTAGACGAAAAAGGCAATCCAATCGCAGAAAGTGAAGACGGTAATAAAGCTAAGAAAGATATAAAAGGCTATGAGTTTGTAAAAACTGAAAAAGATAAAGACGGTAATACTGTTCATATCTACAAGAAAAAAGAAAATACTACAACTCCTACTGTCGACAAAATCACCAAGTTTGTAGATGAAAAAGGAAATGAAATTTCTAAGTCTACAAAGGGTAACAATCCTAAGAAGGATATCGATGGTTATGAGTTTGTAAAAACTGAAATAGATAAAGACGGCAATACTGTTCATATCTACAAGAAGAAAGGAAATACACCAACTCCTACAGTCGATAAAATCACTAAGTATGTTGATGAAAAAGGAAATGAAATTTCTAAGTCTACAAAGGGTGACAATCCTAAGAAGGATATAGAAGGTTATGAGTTTGTAAAAACTGAAACAGATAAAGACGGCAATACTGTTCATATCTATAAGAAAAAAGAAAATACTAAGAAACCAGGCGTTTCTACAGGTGAGACATCAAAACCAAATAAAGATAATAAGCCAAATACAAGTACTGGCACAGTTTCACCAGGAAAGACTACTGTAGTTCCAGGATCAACAACTATTAACCAAGCTAATAAGAAAGTTAGAGGCAATGTAAGAACAGGTGTAGGTTCTTCAATAGGGGCACTTGTTACTTTAGCTGGTTCAGCACTCGCTTTATTTAAAAGCAAGAAAAGAAAATAGTTGAAGATTTGGCAAAAATTAAATATCTAGTTTAGATAAAAAATGCCCTCCTTACAGAATGAGCTGTAAAGAGGGTGTTTTTGTTATATTAGATTGATTTTTTATGAGATAAGTAATTAGAATTGTTTCATATTTGAGATTTTTGGCAAAATTAAACGGGGCTGGTGTAAATTACAAACAATCATTTTTTATCATCTGAGATTTTTTTACAAAGTTTGCGTGATATTTATAGATGATAGGGGTGATTATTCATAATGACCAGTCCCGTTTAATATTTTACTATTTAGGGGCCACAGAATTAGGATACTTTTTTATATTCCGTCTTCTTCCAAATCTTCTTCTATATCTTTTTTCATTTCGAAAGCTATTATAGAATCTTTAGAAGTTTTTATTATATCTGCTAGAGTATCGTCTATATCATCGCCATCTGAATTTATAGCGGTGTAAAGACTTGCGAAGTTTAGTCCGCCTATTACTCTGACATTTTCATTTTCTCCTAGGGTCATTACGGCTCTATTAAAAGGTGTGCCTCCGGCTAGATCTGCTAGGACGAAGATGTTGTTGTATTTTTCTTTTAATTCGTCATAGGCGATTTCAAGTTTTTTGTCAAAGGCCTCTAGACAGTCGTTATCTTTAAATTCTTCTATTCTGATATTGTCAAATTCGCCTGCTATCATTTTGATGGCGGAGTAGACTCCGCTTGCAAGGCTTGCGTGACTTACTGCTATTACTGCGTTTGCCATTAGAATAGTCCTATAAAATTACTTGCTAAACCAGATTTAGCTTTGAAAAACACCGGTTTATACTTTATTGATATATCCAAGGTATTATCACATGCGTGACTTTTTTTAAGTCCTGGTAGGGCAATTGATAGCAATCTGTTTTGCTGTAAGCTTTTGCATTTCATCTTCTTCTCCTTGTTAATTTACAAATCCGATATCTGTGATTATTTCTAAATCTTAACCTTTTAGGTTAGAATTTTTTAAAAAACTTTTTCCTTTATTAAAAGGTAATTAAAAAACCTAATAAAATTAAAAGATAAATGATTCTTATAAGGGAAAATATTTTAGTGAAAATTCTTAAGTCCTAATCTGGTAATTACCAATATTATAAAGCAAAAATACGATAAAGTCAATATTTATAACGGGAAATAATGAAAATTGATATCCCATTAAGAAATTATCAGAATTAATTATTGACCTAAAAATAAAAATCCTGTATACTATTGTTAATAGTGGTAATTACCAAATATAAATGAAAAGCTTTTTTTATGGAAATTTTTAGATTATTGATAAAAAGATTTGAAAACATAATTTGGTTAGGGCTAATTGACTAAAAATTATCGTGCTATATAATATAAGTAGTGGTAATGACCAATTACATAATACAGGAAATTTATCAAGGAGGCAGATATGTTATTAGATGTGAATAAATTAGAAGAAAGTGACTTTAAAAATACCTACACAGAAATTTTTGCCCAAGCGGATACTTGGAAAGAAGTCTACAGTCTTTATGAAGAGAGAAAGGCTGATATAGAGAAATTTTTGGCAAATTTTGATGAAAATAGCAAGGTTATTTTTACAGGTGCTGGCACTAGCGAATATGTAGGAAATGTTGCCTGCGACTATTTAAAAACTCATGGAGATTATGATTTTGAGTCCGTTGCAACTACCGATTTGGTTTCAGCTCCATATTTACACTTCAAAAAAGATCAAAAGACACTTTTGGTTTCCTTTGCTAGGAGTGGAAATTCTCCAGAATCTATAGCGGCAGTCGAGCTTGGCAAGCAATTTGTGGATGATTTTTATAATTTACCAATCACTTGTGCCAAGGAAGGTAAGCTTGCAGTTAATCTAAAAGATGACGAGAATTCTTATGTATTTTTAAATCCAGAAATAACAAATGATAAGGGTTTTGCCATGACAAATTCCTTCTCATCCATGCTTTTAGCTACTCTTTTGATTTTTGATACTAGCCTTAATAACAAAAAAGAAATTGTTGATAAGGTGTCTGCTATAGCCAAAGAAACCTATGATAGGGCAGAAGAAATTGAAAAAATGGTAAATTTTGATTTCGATAGAGTAGCCTATCTTGGATCAGGTCCACTTGGCAAATTAACCAAGGAAGCAAGACTAAAAATCCTAGAGCTAACAGCAGGTGAAGTTACTACAATTTTTGATACATCAATGGGCTTTAGACACGGTCCAAAATCATACATCAATGACAACACCTTGGTAGTTTCATTTGTATCTAACAACGACTACACAAGAAAATATGACCTAGACGTCCTAGATGAAATAGAAGCTGACGGTATAGCTAAAAAAATAATAGCTATTACCAACCAAAGTTTGGATAGAGATTATGAATTTGTTCTAAAATCAGAAGGATTAGATGATGCTTATCTTTCTGTAGCCTATATAGTAATTGCCCAAATAATTGCATTGATAACAAGTTTAAGAGTAGGAAATACTCCAGATAATCCATCAAAATCTCACACAGTAAATAGGGTTGTAAAAGGCGTTACAATCCACGAGTACAAGTAATGACAAGCCTATACCAAGACCTCATAGACAAGCTTTTAGAAGAGATAGCCACTATGGAAAAGGGGGCAAAACTTCCTTCTGAAAGACAGCTTTGCAAGGACTATGAGGTATCTAGGACAACAGTTAGAAACGCCTTGGGCTCCCTTGTAAACTCAGGCGTTTTATATCAAATTCAAGGTAAGGGGACCTTTGTTAGAGAAAGAAATAAGGAAAACTTGTCAAATTATTATTCTTTTACAGAGCAAACTAAAAGAAATGGCAAGACACCAAAATCTATCGTCACAAGTTTTAAGGTAAGAGAGCCCTTTAATACAAAGATTGTAAATATTAGAGAAAGATTTCAAGTGTCATCAATGACCAAAAAGGTTGCGAGTTTATTAGATTTAAAAAACAACTCGCCAGCCCTAAAAGTCACCAGATTTTCTTACGATATAGAAAACAATCTAATAGAATACACAACCTCCTTCGCTAGGGGAGATATATTCTATTACGAGACTTCATATAGTCCGAATTGATTTAATTATATAAGAAAAAACTCGCTTAGTAGGCGAGTTTTTCTTGTTGAAAGATATTAATGAGTTTGGATAATAATTTGTTTTTTTACCAGCGTTCACCCTCGTCAATATATTCTATTACGAGATTTCTAATAGTCCGAAAAGATTTGTTAGAATATTAAACTAGCGTTAGAGACTTTTAATATTTTTGTAAAAAATATTTAGGAGATGTAATAATTTATTACAGTTTTAAGTCATAGCCTTTTATTTTGCTTATTATCTTAAAAGTAATTTGATCTTGCTTTTTGATTAATTACCAAGGCTTAGGAGAATACATAGGAATAAAAAAACAACTTTTTAAGATGGGATTGTCTTGAATTTAATTTATAAATGAGACCTAAATGATTTGACAAAATACTAAGGATTGTGTATTATAATTAATAACAGTACCCGACACGCCTCTTAACAATGCGGACCAAGTCGGGTCTTTTGATTATAAGGAGAAATAATATGAAAAAATCTCATCAAGCTCCCATAGATGTAGATAAACAAATAGAGAATTTAATATCTTTAGGTTTACAGATCGAAGATAAAAACTATGCAAAAAATGTTCTTAGCAGAGTGTCTTATTATAGGCTTGTTAAAGCCTACAGTAGAACTCTAAAAGAAGATCAAAAATACATAGAGGGTACGACTTTTGAGGACATAGTTGACCTATATTTATTTGATATGGAATTTCGTCATATTTTGTTTTCTCTTATAGAACATATTGAAGTTTATCTAAGAGCTGTAATTACAAATTATTTCTCCTTAAAGTATGGAAATTTTGGTTATAAAGATATTAATAATTATAAGAAAAAGAACCTTCAGATTAATATTTTAAATGAATTAGATAGGGAGATAAAAAGGAATAAGAAATCACCGTTTATACGTAATTTTAAAGAAAATTACAAAGGAGGGGAGATTCCGTTATATGCAGCAATAGAAGTAGCAAGCTTTGGTATACTTTCTAAAATATTTAAAAATATGGAGAATGAAGACAAGAAAAAAATTTCTAAAGTTTTTGATGTTGATTATACTTATCTAGAATCTTGGATTGAAAATTTAGCTTATGTTAGAAATATATGCGCTCATTATGGAAGACTATATGGTGCAAAATTGACTAAGACACCAAAGCTATATGGAGAATATTTAAGACATGGCATATCTAATAATACTATCTTTGCCAGTGTCATTAACCTTAAAATTTTGGCTGAGCCAGACTATTATAATAAATTTCTTAATGATTTAATATATATCATAGATAAATATCCTTCAGTAGATTTGAAGAATCTAGGATTTATTGAGGAATGGAGAAGTATCCTTTAATTATTGTATAGGAACATTAAACATGAACTTATTTAAAATACAGTTCACAGATAGAATTTTTATATTTTACATAAATAATATCATTACATTAAGCATATTTATAAAGGATATACTTTTCGAGAATATAAAAGGCCATAACCTATTTGTTAAGTTATAGCCTTTTATTTTGTACAAAAATTTATTTTGTTTTTTTGTATTTATTTTACCAGCGTTCACCTTCGTCATAGAGTTCTAGGAGTTCTTCTAGGATTGCTATCTTTTTGGCCTTGACCTTGCCTTCGTCGGTGTCTTTTCTTAACATTCTTGGGTTCATGATTTCTACTTCCTTGATGTTTGGGGTGTAGGATGAGACTTTGTCGGTGATTGATTCGTAGGTTTTGTGTTCGGCAAGGGCTACGTGGTGGGAATTAAACATTAAGGTATATCCTGCGATGCCGGTTTTTGCTTGGTAAGGTTTTGATATGCCACCGTCTATGACGTAGAGTTTGCCATTTGCCTTGATTGGACTTTCGCCTGTTTTTGTAATTACTGGCACGTGGCCGTTTATTATCCTGCGTCTTTTTCCCTCTACTTTAAATTCATCTAGGATTTTATCTACGATTTCTTCTTTTTCACAAAGGTCGTAGTAAGGATTTGGATGTTCTTTTCTTAATTTTTTATCATCTACAAAAATATTTTCAAAATATGAATATTGGCTTTTGCCAAATATTGGTGAGAATCTTCCGCTTATTAAGTACCACATCATGTCTTTGGCTTTTTGATTATTGGTATAATAAGCTTCTCTAGCTATTTTTTCGAAATAATCCATAAGGTCTTTGCCCTTGTAGGTCATTCCATCAAGTTCTACATCTTGGAATTCTCCATCTTCTGTTAGAGGAATACAGCCGTGGAATAATAAAGAACCATTTTCTACCTTGTACATAGCGCCGTTTTTATAAAGAAAATCCATGTGCTTGTTGAGCTTGTTGTTTTTGATAAAGTCTTGTTTAAGGATGTGGATGACGTTTTTTTCTTCCTTGGTAAGTTTGGATGGGTCTTTTGGATCTATGGTTGGAAAATTGGTATCTTTTAGTTTTGCGCCTTTATATGTCATAGTATCAAAGTTAATATATTTAAGGGCGTTTCTTTCTTCCATCTTCATGTCTGGATTTCTCTCGATTAGGGCGTAGTCTAGTTTAAACCTAATTATAGAAATGGCCTTATACATTCTAGATGCTGCTTCGATTGTGATGTTGTCATAGATATTATCATCGTAAATTCTTGGGGCAAAACAAGTGCATGGGTCATCACCGTAGGTTGCCATAGCAAATTCAAATAGTTTCCTTAAGTTTATGCCATAGCCGTCTTCGAGCATATCAAAATTGTTGTATTTGATGGCATCTGCCACACAAGCTGCGATTAGGGCGGTATTTCCGGAGCACGCTCCCATCCAAGCAATGTCGTGGTTGCCCCATTGGAAGTCAACATTTGGGAACTTCAAGAGTTCATCCATAATTATATGTGGTGATGGGCCTCTGTCGTAGATATCGCCTACGATGTGGAGTTTATCTACAGCTATTCTTTGGATAAGGGTACAGATAACCTTGATAAAGTCAAAGGCTACTTCGTATTTTACAATGTTTGTAACGAGAGATTCGTAATAGGCACGCTTGTTGTATTCGGAATCGTTGGTATATAGAAGTTCGTCAAGGATTAGACTGTATTTTTGTGGGAATTTTCTTTTTACGTAGTCCTTTGGATATTTGGTTGCGACAAATTTTAAAAGATTGATTAGCCTGTGGATGGTTATGGTTAGGTAATCGTTTGTAATCTTGCCAGCGGTTTTGAGATTTTTGTAGACTAAATCTGGGTCATAGATAAGCTGGGCAAGGTCGTCCTGGTCCTTTTTTTCTAAAGTGTCGCCAAAAAGTTTTTTAATCTTATCTCTAATATTTCCAGAGGCAGACCTTAGTAAATGCAAAAAGGCATCGCTTTCCCCATGGATATCAGAAAAGAAATATTCAGTTCCCTTAGGAAGCTGTTGTTGGGCGTTTAATAAAATAAGGTCGTCTTTGATAGAGTTTTTGTCTGGGTAGAGACTTTTGATGAGGTTTTGATAAGTTTTTTCCATGTTTTTCTCCTTTATTATTTTTTAAAGGGGCTGGCTCTTAAGGGGATTTTGCCTTAAGAGCACACAGCCCCTAGTCTTCGTTTTTAACAAAGTTTGATTTTTGATAAACTTTAGCTTCTTCATGTTTTTTGAAATCATCAGCAAGGTCTGGGTCATAGGTGTCATCTGTATTTCCCAAATCTTTTACAACTTTGTTTACTTTTTTATTTTCTTTTTCTACATCTCCAAGAGTTTTAGGAGAATTTTCATCGAGTTTTTCTTCTGCTTCTTTTTCGGCAGTTGTCTTTCTGTTTTCAAAAACTTTCTCTTCTGAAACTTTTACGTCAGGTTTTTGCAAAGTTTTATCTTCTACTTCTGGATTTTCTTCGTTATTTATTAGTTTATTTCTTTCTTCTTTAAAATCATTTGGTTTTGAGTTTGTATTAAGCTCAGTATCTTTTTCGATAAGTCTACTTGACCTAATAACAGTCTTGCCATCAATTTCTGTATTGTCTTTTTCTAATATCTTTATCTCTTCGTCTTTGTCGTCTTTGAAGTCAAGTTTTATAGGATTTTTATTTTTGTCACTATCATTTGTGCCGGTTTTTACTTCTATATATTCAGTCTTTTTTTCTGGGATATTCGTATTATAAACTCCCTTAAATTTCGCAATAAGACCGATTAGAGAATTTAGAACCAATAGGCCATTAAAACCTATAAGGATATAAAGTAGTTTCTCTCTAAAGTAGAGGTAAAGAAAAGCATCTATTGCCAAAAATAGCAGACCAAAAAATACATTGGCTAGATGGCTCTTGCCATTTTCTCCTGCCTTAAAGATAGACCTAGTAATTACAGTGTTTATTACAAAGGCAACGATAAGTATCCCAAGTGCAATTGGTTTAAGAGCCACTGCTGATATATTATTTATGCCCAAAAGGTCAAAGGTTGCTAGAAATAAGTTGTTATCAACAAAGATTACAAATCCAATAGACAAAAGTAAAAGAATGCTTATTACAGATCTGAATAATCCTGTGATTATGCTAAAAAATTTTATAAAGTCTTTCATAAGTCCTCCGTTATATACATTATATCACAAAAATTGAATTGTTTATATATTAAATAATTGTATAGTAGAAATAAGTAAAAGACAAGAGGAGAAGACTTATTTATAGAAAGTTTTTTTGTAAATTTTAATTAAATTTGTTTTATAACAAAAACTTATTTTTAAGTCTCATTTTTCTTCTGCTTTATTTGTTAATTTCCTTAGATAAGAGGTAAAAACTATTGACAAATACTAATAAACTTATATCATATTTAGATAGTATGTAAAAAAGTAAGAAGAAAATCACTAAATCAAAGGAGAAATCTTGATAAATTAGTTGAAGGTTGATTGTTTAAGAGTATAATATACAATTGCTAGAAATCTATTTATCGAGATTTTTTTATCTCAAAAAGGCAAATTTTATTTGTCCTATTTTGCAAACAGTAAGGAGTAAGAATGGCCCAATATCATAAAAAGTTATATGGGAAAACAGAGAGAATGTCTTTCTCAAAGTTTCCTGAAGTCTTAGATTTACCAAATTTATTAAAAGTTCAAAAAGACTCTTATGAGTGGTTTATAAATGAAGGTCTTGGAGAAATCCTTGAAGATATTTCTCCTATAGAAGATTATAATGGCAAGCTCAGCCTTGAATTTACAGGATTTGAGTTTGATGAAAAACCAAAATATAGCCTAAAAGAAGCGAAATATAAAGATTTAACCTATGCTAGAGACCTAAAGGTGATGGCTATATTGTTTAATAAAGAAACTGGTGAAATCAAAAGACAAGAAGTTTTCATGGGTGATTTCCCAATGATGACTGATTCTGCAACCTTTGTTATAAATGGTGCGGAAAGAGTTATAGTAAGCCAGTTAGTAAGATCTCCAGGTGTTTACTATGCAGAAGAAACCGACAAGAGCGGGGATAAACAATATTCATCTACAGTTATCCCAAATAGAGGAGCTTGGATTGAGTTTGATACAGACGCAAGCCACACAGTAAATGTAAGGCTTGATAGGACTAGAAAGCTTCCAGCTACTACCCTTGTACGTGCGCTTTTATTTGATACAGATGAAGAAATTATTGAGGCTATTGGTGATACCAAGCACTTAAGAAATACTCTTGAAAAAGAAAATTCTGAAAATAGTGAAGAAGCCTTAATAGAAATTTATAGAAAATTAAAACCAGGGGACCCTGCTTCCCTTGAATCAGCTACTACTCTTATAAACAACCTTCTATTTGATGATAGAAGATATGATTTGGCAAGAGTCGGTAGATATAAATACAACTTAAAACTTGCTCTTGCTCCTAGAATTACAGGAGAAGTTGCAGCAGAGGATGTAATAGATTCAGAAACTGGAGAAATCTTTGTTAAAGAAGGCGAAATTATTAAAGAAGATATCGCTATTGCAATAGAAAACGCTGGTATAGTTTCTGTTTATATTAGAAAAATTAATTCAGATAATGAAGAGAAAGTCCTTAAAATCGTAGGTAACAATTTCGTTGATATCCATGCCTTTGATAGACTAGAAGGACTTGATATAGATTTTGATGACTTTAGCGAAAAAGTTTATTATCCAGTAATGATGGAAATTATCGAAGAAGCTGAAAGTGATGAAGAGCTAGTAAAGATGATGCAAAGAAGAAAGAAAGAACTTTCTCCAAAGCATATTACAAAATCTGATATCCTTGCAGTTGTTAACTACCAATTTAACCTCTTTGAAGGGGTGGGCGAAACTGACGATATCGACCATCTTGGAAACCGTCGTGTAAGAGGAGTTGGAGAACTTCTTCAAAACCAATTTAGAGTAGGTCTTGCTAGGATGGAAAGAGTTGTTCGTGAAAGAATGACTACCCAAGATCCTGATATAGCAACACCACAGGGTTTAATCAATATCAAACCAGTTACAGCTGTCATCAAAGAATTCTTTGGTTCATCTCAGCTTTCACAGTTCATGGACCAAACAAACCCAATGAGTGAGTTAACCCATAAGAGAAGACTTTCTGCCCTAGGACCTGGCGGTCTTTCAAGAGATAGAGCAGGTGTTGAAGTAAGGGACGTACACGATTCTCACTATGGTAGAATTTGTCCGATAGAGACTCCAGAAGGACCAAACATCGGCCTTATCACATCTCTTACAACATATGCTAGAGTTAATAAATACGGTTTTATAGAAACACCTTACAGAGTTGTTAAGGAAGGCGGAGTAGTTTCAGATGAGATTGACTACCTAACAGCAGATGTTGAGGATGATTTCATCATAGCTCAAGCCAACGAACCATTAGATGAAAATAATAAATTTATAAACGAAAGAGTTTCTGGTCGTGGTTATAAGGGTGAAAATGATATTTATCCAAGAGATTCTATCCAATACATGGACGTATCTCCTCAACAGATAGTATCAGTTGGAGCAAGTTTGATACCTTTCCTTGAAAACGACGACTCAACCAGGGCTCTAATGGGTGCCAACATGCAACGTCAGGCAGTTCCACTTATCAAATCTGCTGCACCAATTGTCGCAACAGGTATTGAACATAGGGCTGCTAAGGATTCTGGTGTATGCGTTGTTTCGAAAACAGACGGAAAAGTTGTTTATGTTGCAGCTGATAAGATTAAAGTAAAAGATCCTAATGGTGAAGTTATCACTTATGACTTACTTAAATTTGAAAGAGCAAACCAAGGTACAACTATAAACCAAAGACCAATTGTAAAATTAGACGAAGAGGTAAAAGAAGGTCAAGTTCTTGCAGACGGTCCATCAACAGACAATGGCGAGCTTGCCCTTGGTAAAAATATCCTAATTGCCTTTACAACATGGGAAGGCTATAACTTCGAGGATGCTATGCTTCTTAACGAAGAGCTTGTAATAAATGACGTCCTTACATCAGTTCACATAGAGGAACACGAATGTGAAGCACGTGAAACTAAGCTTGGTGCAGAAGAGATAACCAAGGATATACCAAATGTCGGCGACGATATGAAAAAAGACCTTGACGAAAATGGTGTTATTAGAATCGGCGCTGAAGTAACAAGCGGTGACATCCTAGTTGGTAAGGTATCTCCAAAGGGAGAAACTGAATTATCTCCAGAAGAGAGACTTCTACGTGCGATTTTCGGTGAAAAAGCTAGAGAAGTTAGAGATACATCACTCAAAGTACCTCACGGTGAAAAGGGAATCGTAGTTGATGTAAAAGAATATAACAAAAAAGACGGAGACGAATTATCTCCAGGTGTAAATAAAGTAATTAGAGTTTATGTAGCTACCAAGAGAAAAATTATGGTAGGAGATAAGATGTGCGGTCGTCACGGTAACAAGGGTGTTGTTTCAAGAATTCTCCCAAGAGAAGACATGCCATTCTTGCCAGACGGTACACCTATCCAAATCTGCTTAAACCCACTAGGTATCCCAAGCCGTATGAACTTAGGTCAGGTACTTGAAGTTCACATGGGTCTTGCAGCTAGGACTCTAGGCTGGAAGATAGCAACACCAGTATTTGATGGTGCTATGGATACTGAAATAGAAGAAGTTTTAGAGGAAGCAAAAAAGATTGCTCCTTTCGTAAATAAAACAGGTAAGATTAGATTGCGTGACGGTAGAACAGGTCTACCATTCCAAAACCCTGTTACAGTAGGTGTCATGTATATGCTTAAACTTCACCACATGGTAGAAGAGAAAATTCACGCTAGATCAATTGGACCATATTCACTTGTAACCCAACAACCACTTGGTGGTAAGGCACAATTTGGTGGTCAGAGATTTGGTGAGATGGAGGTTTGGGCACTAGAAGCCTACGGTGCAAGCCACACCTTACAAGAAATCCTAACTGTTAAATCAGATGACGTTACAGGTAGGGTTAAGACTTACGAATCAATTGTTAAAGGTGAAAATATCCCAGAGCCAGGTACACCAGAGTCATTCAAAGTTTTAGTAAAAGAGCTTCAATCACTTGCCCTTGACGTAGAACTTCTAGATGATAGTGGAGATGTAGTTGAGCTAAAGGAAAATATTGACGAACAAGATAGGTTCTCACAAGTAGAAAAGATAGATGCGTCAAAGATTAGAAACCAAAGCAAGTTACTAGCAAAAGCAAATGCCCCTAAGGAAGAAAAAGAGGCAGAAGCTGAAGGTAGCGAAGCTTAGGAGAAGGGAAGTTTATGAGCGAATTAAATCAATTTTATGGGATGAGGATGAAAGTTGCATCCCCAGAAAAAATACGAAGCTGGTCTCATGGCGAGGTTAAAAAACCTGAAACTATAAACTATAGGACCCTTAAACCTGAAAAAGACGGCCTTTTCTGCGAAAAGATATTTGGCCCAACCAAGGACTACGAATGTTCTTGTGGTAAATATAAGAGAATGAGATATAAGGGTGTTGTTTGTGAAAAATGTGGAGTAGAAGTCACCAAGTCTAAAGTAAGACGTGAGAGAATGGGCCACATTGAGCTTGCTGCTCCTGTATCTCATATATGGTTCTTTAAGGGAATCCCATCAAAGATGGGACTTCTCCTTGACATGAGCCCAAGAGTACTAGAGAAAATTTTATATTTCGCATCCTATGTAGTAATAAATCCTGGTTCTACAGACCTTGCAGTTAAGCAAGAAATCTCAGAAACAGAATATCAAGACATCCTAGAAGAATATCCAGATGATACAGAATTTAAAGCAGCTATGGGTGCTGAAGCTGTAAAGGAACTTCTAGCAAATATTGACCTTGAAAAAGAATACCAACTTCTTTTAAAAGAACTTGATGAATCATCAAACCAAAAGAAGGTTAGAGTTTCTAGACGTCTTGAAGTAGTAGATGCCTTTTTGACAAGTGGCAACAAGCCAGAATGGATGATCCTAGACGTTCTTCCAGTAATGCCACCTGAGCTTAGACCAATGGTTCAACTAGAAGGTGGAAGATTTGCAACATCTGACCTAAACGACCTATACAGAAGAGTTATCAACAGAAATAACAGACTAAAAAGACTTCTAGATATAGGTGCACCAGAAATCATTGTAAGAAATGAAAAAAGAATGCTTCAAGAAGCAGTAGATGCCCTAATAGACAACGGTCGTAGGGGTAGAGCTGTAACAGGCGCATCAAATAGAAATATGAAATCTCTATCTGACCTTTTAAAAGGTAAGAGCGGTAGATTTAGACAAAACCTCCTAGGAAAGAGGGTTGACTACTCAGGTCGTTCTGTAATCGTAGTTGGTCCAGACCTTAAATTTAACCAATGTGGTCTGCCACAAGAGATGGCACTTGAGTTATTTAAGCCATTTATAATGAACAAAGTTGTAGAAAAAGAAATGGCTCACAACTTAAAAACTGCCAAGAAAATGGTAGAGAAAAAAGATCCAAGAGTTTATGAAGTCCTAGAAGAAGTAATCAAAGACCACCCAGTTTTATTAAACCGTGCTCCGACTCTTCACAGACTTGGTATCCAAGCTTTTGAGCCAATCCTTGTAGAAGGTAAGGCAATCAAGCTTCATCCACTTGCTTGTAACGCCTTTAACGCAGACTTCGATGGTGACCAGATGGCTATCCACTTACCACTATCAAACGAAGCTCAAATCGAAGCAAGACTTCTAATGATGTCAACCAACAATATCTTAGGCCTTAAAGATGGTAAACCAATTACAACCCCATCTCAGGATATGGTGCTAGGTGCATATTACCTAACAACTATAAAAGAAGGCGCAAAGGGTGAAGGAATGGTATTTGAATCTACAAATGAGATGAAAAAAGCTCTAGTTGCAGGCTTAGTAGAATACCAATCAAAAGTTGGCGTTAGAATCAAAAAAGATGATATGGATCCAGGAAAAATCGTAGAATCTTCTGTAGGTAGATTTATCTACAATGAAGGTCTTCCACAAGATTTAGGCTATGTAAATAGAAAAGAAGATCCATATTCACTTGAGGTTGATACCCTAATTGACTCTGGTATGCTTAAAGAAATAATTGATAAGTGTTTTAGAAAACACGGAAATATCAAAACAGCAGAAGTACTAGACTATATCAAGAGTATCGGTTATAAATATTCAACACTTTCAGGTCTAACAGTGTCTATGGATGACGTAAAGATTCCGGCAGAAAAATGGGACCTAATAGATGAAGCAGATAATGCAGTTGATAGATACGAAAAACTTTATAGACGTGGTCTAATAACCGACCAAGAAAGATACGAAAAAGTTATCGAAATCTGGCAAGAAACAACAAACAAGGTTACAGAAGCCCTACTAACAGACCTAAAAGATGACAACAACATCAAGATCTTTGCGGACTCTGGTGCCCGTGGTTCTACAAACCAGATAAGACAGCTAGGCGGTATGCGTGGACTTATGAGTCAGGCCGATGGTAAGATTATCGAAATTCCAATCAAGGCGAACTTTAGAGAGGGTCTTTCTGTACAAGAATACTTTATCTCAACCCACGGTTCTCGTAAGGGTCTTACAGATACAGCGCTAAGAACAGCCGACTCAGGATATCTTACACGTAGAATGGTAGATATTTCCCAAGATGTAATAGTCACAGAAGATGATTGTCATTCAGACGGATATGTTCTTGCCCACGAATTTAAAGACGGCAATGAATTAATCGAAGACTTGAGAACAAGGATTGTCGGTCGTACATCTTTTGAAGATATCAAAGACGAATCTGGGGAAATCATCGTTCACAAAGACGAAGTAATAGATGAAGATTTGGCTGATAAAATTGTAGGAGCTGGCATAAAGGAAGTAAAACTAAGATCAGTTCTAGAATGTAAGGCAAAACAAGGTGTATGTGCTAAATGCTACGGTAGAAACCTTGCAACAGGCAAACACGTCAACATGGGAGAGGCAGTTGGTATAATCGCCGCTCAATCAATCGGTGAACCAGGTACTCAGCTAACCATGAGAACTTTCCACTCCGGTGGTATCGCAGGCGTTGGAATTACCCAAGGTCTTCCAAGGGTTGAGGAGCTTTTTGAAGCTCGTAAGCCAAAGGGACTTGCCTTTATAGCAGCAAACTCAGGTACAGTTTCTCTAATCCAAAACGATAAGAAGACTGACGTAGAAATTACAGGCGCTGACGGCACAAGCAAAAAATATAATATACCATTTGGTTCAAGAATACTTGTAAAAGATGGCGAAGAAGTAGAAATCGGAGCTCAACTAACTGAAGGTTCACTAGATCCTCATGACGTATTAGATGTGTTAGGCAAGGTCGGTGTACAAGATTACATCACCAAGGAAGTCCAAAAAGTATACAGACAACAAGGTGTAGAAATCGACGATAGACACATCGAAGTAATAGCTCGCCAGATGTTAAAGAAAGTTAAAATCATAGAATCAGGAGATACAGAATTCCTACCAGAAAGCTTGCAAGAAAGACGTGAAGTTGATATAGTAAATGATCAAATGAAGGAAGCTGGCAAAAAACCTGCAATCTACGAACAAGAACTTCTAGGAATCACAAAAGCATCTCTAGCTACAGATTCATGGCTATCAGCCGCATCTTTCCAAGAAACAACCAGAGTTCTTACAGATGCATCAATCAAAGGCAAGGTAGACGACCTAAGAGGTCTAAAGGAAAATATCATCATCGGTAAGCTAATCCCAGCAGGTACTGGTCTAAAATACTACAACGACGTAGAAATAGACTACGACACCAAAGAATTAGAAGACGAACAAATACAAGCCAACCTTGAAAGCATAGAAGCAGAAGAAGAAACTGAAGAAGTATAAAACAAAAAGACCCCTCGCGGGTCTTTTTCTCATCTTATTATTTGCTCAAAAACTCATTAGCCTTTCTTAATCCTTCAATTATTTCAAGACTTTGAGGGCAGATGTTTTCGCACTTGCCACATTCTATGCAGGTTTCTGGATTTACTCCGTCTTTTAAATATTCTTCATAATCTTTTTTGGATTTTTCGGCCTCGTCATAAAGATAAGCATTATTCCACATTGAAAATACTTTTGGGATGTTGATTTCTACTGTGCAAGGCAAGCAGTATTCGCAGGCTGTGCAGGCGATTTGCTCTCTTGATTTGTAGATTGCTCTAGCTTTGTCGTAGAAATCCTTATCGGCATCATTTAGATTACCTGGTTCTACTTCACTTGCAATCTCAAGGTTTTCTCTAACTTGGTTAATGTCATTCATTCCTGAAAGAACTGTCATTACATTATCAAGGCTTAGAGGGAATTTGATTGCTTGTTGGGCAGGGGTTAGGTCTGTAAAATCAGCTAATAGGTCTTTTACTTCCTGAGGTGGATTTGCTAGTCTGCCGCCCTTTACAGGTTCCATGATTATTACAGGAATCCCCATTTCTTTGGCAAGCTCATAGCCTTTTAGTCCTGCTTGAAGGTTGATATCTAGGTAGTTTAGCTGG
>QWCE01003520.1_pt1 | contig 17218 bp, 10 predicted proteins | sample 1972531 | NCBI WGS metagenome assembly QWCE01 (sample SAMN09866716, study PRJNA288562) | Human gut metagenome isolate term4_stool, whole genome shotgun sequencing... | reverse complement strand
CGCATACCCGGTATTCATCGTGACCTCCGTTTTGTCCGCCGGATATGACCTGCTGTTTGTGATGATGCAGCGGTATAACCGCCAGCGGATCATGGTGCTGCTGGAGCGCAAGCGCACATCGTCCGCCTGCGCCAGATGAATCCGTGGCCGATCAGCAAAGGGCCGCCATCCCGATCCACCGGGCAGGCAGCCGGTTCTGCGGTAAAAATGAGCATGGCCGAAGCGCGAGATCGCGCTTCGGCCATGCTCATCGTGTCGAAAAAGTCTTTTCTCCCCGCTGAGCAAGTTTTCAGAACCTCATAAAAGTTCTGAAAACTCAGGATTTCAATGGCGCAGGACACCCCTCTTGGGTTTCCCGCGCACACCCTTCCTTACCGTCGCGGAGAATCTACCACTTTTATTGATAGTTTCGGCCATGCTGCTTGTTCTGCGCTTGTCATAGCCAGGCGGAACGATGGGAGGAACCGCGCTTACCCGGCAAGGAGGCTGCTGAGCGCGGCGATCAGTTCCTCGATGTTGATGGGCTTGGACAGGAAGCCGTTCATGCCGCATTCCAGCGCACTCTTCCGGTCCTCCTCGAAGGCGTTAGCCGTCATGGCGAGGATCGGAATTTTCACCAGTGCAGGGTCAGGCAGCGCCCGGATCTGTCTGGTGGCCTCGCCGCCGTCCATAAGGGGCATCTGCACGTCCATCAGCACCAGATCGTAGTCTCCGGGTTTGGACTCCTTGATTTTTTCCACGGCTTCCACGCCGTTTTCCGCCGTATCCACCACGAAGCCGTATTTGCTGAGGATCTCCACGGCGATTTCCCGGTTCAGTTCGTTGTCCTCCGCCAGCAGGATGTGCTTGCCGCGGAAATCCGGACTGCCGCCGGGGAGGACGCTGTCATCGGTCTCCGTCTGGCTCTGGCCCAGAGCCGCCAGCAGGGTCTCCCGCAGGTCGGACATGAACATTGGCTTGGAGCAGAACGCCGTGACGCCGGCGGCCTTGGCCTCCACCTCGATATCCGTCCAGTCATAGGCCGTCAGGATAATGATGGGGGTCCCGTCCCCCAGACTGCGGATCTGACGGGTCACCTCAATGCCGTTCATATCCGGCAGACGCCAGTCGATGATATAGGCGTGGAACGCATCCCCCAGCTCCATGGACTGCCGGGCCCGGAGGACGGCCTCCTTGCCGGAGAGCGTCCACTCCGAGCGCATCCCCACCCGGACCAGCATTTTGGTCACGCTGTCGCAGGTGTTGAAATCGTCATCCACCACCAGAGCCTTCAGGCCTTCCAGCTCCGCGATCCGCTCCGCACGGTGGTGCTCCGGCTGGACGCGCAGCGCCACACGGATGATAAACTCGGTGCCCTTGCCCGGCTCTGTCCGGATCTCGATGGTGCCGCCCATCATATCCACGATGTTCTTGGTGATGGCCATGCCCAGGCCGGTGCCCTGGATCCGGCTCACGGTGGAGCTTCGCTCCCGCTCAAAGGGATCGAAGATCTTTTTCGCAAATTCCGGGCTCATGCCGATGCCGTTGTCCTTGACCCGGATCTCATACTGCTCCCGGTCCTTCCGGGTCCCCGGAAGCTGTCTGAGCCGGACGGAGACCGTTCCGCCTGCCGGGGTGAACTTGATGGCGTTGGACAGCAGATTCAACAGCACCTGATTCAGCCGCGTCTTGTCGCAATAGACATCCTCATCGGTGACGTCCATTGCGTCCATATAAAGCTCCAGCTGCTTTGCGTGGATCTGCCCGCTGACGATGGTCTTTAAGTCATGCAGCACATCGGACAGGTTGGTCTCCGTCTCCTCCAGATGGATCTTGCCGCTTTCGATGCGGCTCATATCCAGAATGTCATTGATGAGGGAGAGCAGATGGTTGCCGGAGGCCAGGATCTTGCTCAGGTAGTCCTGAACCCGCTCCTTGTCATCCATATTGCTCACCGCCAGCGTGGTGAAGCCGATGATGGCGTTCATAGGCGTGCGGATATCATGGGACATATTGGAAAGGAACGTGCTCTTGGCCCGGTTGGCGGTCTCCGCGGCGCGGACAGCCTCCGAAAGAGCCTGATTGATCTTCTTGTCGGCAGTCCGGTCCGACATGACCAGAATGTACTTCGTTCTGCCCTCCACATTGCTGCCCATGGCGATAACGTGGAACCAGCGGTGCTCGCTGGTCTTCTGGTGGATATATTCAAAGTCCCATTCACGCTGCTCGTTGACCGCAAGCCCTGTGAGATAGTTCATCGTCTGCTCTGCGGACTCCTGGGGATGCAGCTTTCCCAGAACATGAACGTCCTCCTGGATCTGTTCCGCCGTGATCCCCAGCAGCTTTTCCGCGTTCGGGCTGACATAATCCGCCCGATTCGTTTGGGCGTCCAGCATCAGGAACACATCGTCCACGTTCATGGAGAGCTTCATGAACAGCTCATCCCGGTACAGGATCTCCATGTCCTTCCGTCTCAGCTTGACGCTGCTCTTTCGGTGCACGAGCGCAAGGGCCAGCGCGGAAATGCCAAGGACGATCATGCTCACCATCACGATGGTGCTGGATTGCAGCGCGTTCATGCCGGCGTTGACAACCGCCGCCGGAACAAGGCCCACGATCGTCCAATCCAGAATGTGGGCGCTCTGATACGTCATGTAGTACCGCGTGCCGTCCAGCGTTACCAGCCGGGAGCCGCTGCGGCCCTGCGAGAAATCATCGGACAGGGTCTGAATATCCTCACTGGTGAGAGGAGAGCGCTCCTGCATGGCGGCCAGCAGGTTGTAGACGTCCTCTTCCATCTGCGCCGCGCAGTTGATGATGATGCGGCCGTCGGGATGGAGCACATATCTGCTGGCAGTCCCGTCAAAGGCGGAGATATCCAGCACCTTCACAATATCGTCATTGTAATAGGAAACCGCCACGGCGTCATACGCGAAGCCCCGATAGGTCCCCTGATTTTCCGGACAGGCAAACACCAGCATCTCCGGCTTTCCGGGCAGCACGGCAGTCATGACGATGTCGCCGCCCTGGGTGATCCGGTCCTCCAGATCATCCTGTATGCCCAGGTACCCCGTCTCCCCCGCAGCCGTCATATAGTTGCCATCGGCGGAGAGGAAGTAAAAGTCGGAAAAGCCCGTCTCCTGCTGAACAGCCTCGATGAGCTGCCGGATCTCGTCCTCGTCGGAAATATGCCGCATGGTGGTTTCCCACAGGTGCAGGTAGGTCAGATTCTTCTCCACCACCTCGTTCAGCATATTGTTGGACTGGTGGAGCACCTCCGCCAGATGGGCGGTGCTCTCCTCGTAGACGGTCCGGGACACGAAGTCGAAATATCGGACGCCGGCAGCGGCGATCCCCAATAACAGGACAAGCACCGCCGCCAAAGCAGCCACCCGCCGCTTCCCCAACGGTCTCATCCTTTTTGCGTGGTAATGCGTTTCTTCCATCTATCCTTACCTCAAGCTGATATAGGTCTCAGGCTCCGCAAGAACGGCGTCATCCTGTGCGGCGTATTCGGTCCAAGTATTCCGCACATGAACGTCTCCGCCTTCAAACATGCGGCTTTCATCCGCAAGGAGGGGCGCCATGTGCTTTGCTGCGGCCAGACAGGTCACGGTAAAGGTGTCCTCGTCCCGGACCGCCTCCCCGTCCCGTGTGACCTTCGTCAAAGTAAACGTCCCATGCTCCTCCTGCACTTCCATGGCAATGCCGCTGACCACCGGCAGAGAGCCCCGGTTAAACGGCGTAAAGCCACCCTCACAGCCCTCCACAAAGGCTTTGACGGTCTCCTTCAGCTCGGCGCCGCTCATTTCCTGCTGGTAGGCCAGCAGCCCATTGGGCATGATCATGTACCCGGCCATCTTCTCGGTGTAGTCCGCCTGAAGCACCGAGCCGGTGAAGCTGCTTCCTTCCGCGATCAGCACATCGGTCCCATAGATGCTCCGCAGCGTGTTGGCCATCACGGAAGCGGCCTCATTGCCGCCCTCGGGGCGGAAGGTATTGGAATAGGTCCGCTCCACTGTCAGGACAGTCTCCTCAGAGACGTCTCTTGGCTCACGGAGCTGGCTGTCAAACGCCTTATACGCCTGCGCCGCGCTGTACTTCCCCGCGATCATCTTGGAGACCACGTCCTGCGAAACGGAAAAGAAATCGTTGGAGGCGATGCGGATATACATGTGGTTCTCCTCCACCACCGGCCGCACCTCCTGCAGTGCGTCCGTAAAGCGAAGGGGCACATTCTGACTGTAGCTCAGCGTGTCCTGCCCATTGCAGACGATGTTCTGGGCCTCCGCCGACAGCATCACCTTCAGCACCCTCATGGCCTTTTCCCGGCGCGCCTCATCCTGTTCCAGATCCCGGTTCAGCGCCACCTGAAAATACGGCGTCGTCATAAGCCACTTTTCGCCATTCTCGCCGAAAAACGGCAGGAACACCGTGTCGATGCCCGCCTCCCGGAACAGGCTCACCCCTGCGGAGGAGCCGAAATACATGGCAAGCTGGCCGTTTTGAAACAGCTCGGTAACCGTGTCATAGTTGTTATTCAGGTCCTCTGCAGTCAGATGTACGTCCCGGATGAATTGCTCCATGCGCTCAAAGGCCCCCGGCCACACCGTATCATCCAGGCCCACACGCTCCGTATTGGCGGGGTCGCTGTAAGCGGTGCGCCACTTGCGTCCCGCCGAGGAGGAAAGCGCCGTGGCAGACAGCCCCTGTAAGGTCTCCATACAGGTGTAGTCATAGGAGTAGTCGGCGGTAAAGCCCCGGAGCCCCACGGCCTCAAAGGCGCGGCAGGCGGAAATGAAGCTGTCATAGTCCGTAGGCAGCGGGATCTCATACTGCTCAAACAATCCGCGGTTCACCACAAAGCCGTGGGCGTCCGCGCACACCGGCAGCCAGTTGATGCTGCCGTCCTCATTCATGAAGCTGTTGAGGTAGGTATTATAAACGGTGCCCGCCTCGTTGCTGGTGGAAAGATCCATCAGGCTGTCCTTCAGCGGCTGTGCGTCATGGAGAGAAAACCGGCAGCAGGTGATCACATCCGGCAGCTCGCCGTTTTCGTTGAGGAATTTATAGAAATTCAGATCGTTGTTTCCCACCACAAATTCCACGTCCACATCCGGAAGCTGGGCCTGGACGTAGGGGGCGTACTTTTCATACAGGTTCGCCGTCCACAAATACACCTGGATGGGTTCTTCCTCATCCTCCGCAGTCCTCCCGGCGCAGCCTGCCAGGAGGGAAACGCTCATCGCCAGCGTCAGCAGCAGCGCAGCCATACATCCCCATACTCTCTCTTTCATAGGCTATCGTCCCTCCAAAAAAATCCGTTCCATCCCGCTTGCTTCTGCCCTCAAAAAAACACCTTCAGGACGTGGAACACCACATCCGAAAGTGTTTCGTTCTCAGAATATCAGGTTTTGGACACCGCAAGCACACAGAGAAGTCTCTGCGCAGCTTTGATCGATCCTGCCGCCAAATAGCTCCATGCCTGCCAGCTCCCGCGTTTCAAAAATCCGCAAAGCAGCCGGGTCCAGCAAAAAATGACGGCGGCCCGTCGTCGGCAGCTGGCTGACCCGGTGGGTCCCTTTAGCTTTGCGTCACCGGCTTGCGCCGGGTTTGCCTGCGATTCACTTATAGAAAATAATAACACAGCCTTGCGCGGTTGACAAGAGTTCGTTAAGAAATATCTAAAGAATTTTAAGCTTTTCGCAACCTATCGGGCGTGATCCCGGGGCTTTGAACCGTAATTGAAGGGTCTAAGCCCAAGGCAGACCCTGAAAACGCAGATCCCCTTCGGGGTTTTGCCCGGTGCCGGCAGAAAAAGAGTTCCGTTTTTGCCGATTATGGCAAAAGCGGAACTCTTTTTTGCGCTTTCTGCTCCGGACGTGCGGCTCGGCGGCGTTACCGCATCAGCTCCGACAGAACGCGGAACAGCTTCGGCAGGTCCAGCGGCTTGGCAATATGGCCGTTCATCCCGGCATTCAGCGCGTTTTTCCGGTCATCCTCAAAGGCGTTGGCCGTCATGGCCACGATGGGAACGCTGGCCTTCTCCTTGTCCGAAAGGGCGCGGATACGGCGGGTGGCCTCATAGCCGTCCATCACCGGCATCTGTATATCCATCAGGATCAGATCGTACCGGTCCGCAGGGGCATTCTCCACTTTTTCCAGAGCGATCTGCCCGTTTTCCGCCGTGTCCACCTCGAAGCCGGCCTCCTGCAAAATGGTGGAGGCGATCTCCAGATTCAGCTCGTTGTCCTCCACCACCAGCAGCTTCTTTCCGGAGAAATCCGGTCCTTTTTCTGCCGCGGCCGACGCATCCTCCGCGCCGAAGGGCTTCGCCAACACGCTGCGCAGCTCGGACATAAAGAGCGGTTTCGCACAGAAGGCCGTCACACCGGCCTCCTTCGCTTCCGTCTCGATATCCGTCCAGTCATAGGCGGTGAGAATGATGATGGGCGTCGCATCCCCGATGATTTTGCGGACCTGACGCACCACCTCGATGCCGTTCATATCCGGAATCAGCCAGTCGATGATATAGACGCTGAAGGCGTCCCCCTGCTCCATGGCGTCCTTGGCCCGGATGACCGCCTCCTTGCCGGAGATGGTCCAATCCGGCCGCATCCCGATGGACTGCAGCATCTTGCTGACGTTCAGACAGGTGCCGGTATCGTCATCCGCCACCAGGGCACGGAGGCCCTCCAGCTGGGCGATCTGCTTCGGCTCCTGCTTCTCTCCGCTGACGGGGAACCGCAGTGCCACCACGAATTCCGAGCCCTTCCCGGGCTCGCTCTCCACGGTGATGGTCCCCCCCATCATATCCACAAGGCTCTTGGTGATGGACATTCCCAGACCGGTGCCCTGGGTCTTGCTGACGGTGGAGGTCTCCTCCCGGGAGAACTGCTCAAAGATATGCTTCCGGAACTCCTCACTGATGCCGATGCCGTTGTCCCGGATGTGGAATTCATAGTCCGCATACCCCTTCGGCGCGGTGGGCTTCTCCACGATCCGCAGGCTGACCATACCGCCGGTGGGCGTGAATTTCACGGCGTTGGACAGGATGTTCAGCAGGATCTGGTTGAGCCGCATGGGGTCGGCAATGACCTGCTCATCCACAACATCGATGGTATCGATGAACAGGGACAGCCGCTTGGCAACGATGTTCGACTGAACGATGTCCCGGATGTCATGCACCAGATCCGGCAGATACACCGGCTTTGTCTCCAGGGTGACCCGACCGCTTTCGATGCGGCTCATATCCAGCACATCGTTGATGAGGGACAGCAGATGCTGGCTGGCGGTGGAGATCTTTTTCAGGTAATCAATGACCTGATCCCGGTTGTCAATATGGGTGGCCGCCAAAGAGGTGAAGCCGATGATGGCGTTCATCGGTGTGCGGATATCGTGGGACATATTGAACAGGAACTCCCGCTTGGCGCGGTTCGCCGCCGCCTCATGGCGGACGGCAAGCTCCAGCTCGGCATTCTTCTGCTCCAGAGATTCCTTATAAGCCTGCTCGGACTTCTCCTGCCGGAGCTGGAATTTCCGGGCGGTGCTCCAGCGGAGCCCCAGGACCAGCACCAGGATCAGGATATACGCAGCCAGAGCCATCGTCAGGTTCGGCGAGGTGGCGCTGTCGATCTGCCTGGCGGGAACGTATGCATAAAGATAGTAATTCCGCCCGTGGCTATACATGCCATAGTACTGCCCCATACCGTTTCCGACGTTCACAAATGTCAGCTTTTCCGACTGATTACTCTTTCGGATCGACTGGATCAGCCGGTCGTCGGAAACGTCCTTTCCGATGAGCTCCGGGTCATTGGACGCCTCCACCCGGCTCCCCTTTACCACAAGGAAGGTCGCCACGGTGTCGGCGTCATAGTCGTTCAGCAGAGTTTGGACGGACAGAACGGACTTCTGGGAAAAGGACGCCAGCGTATGGCGGTAGGCCAGCACCGCGCCGGTGTTATTGGCGCAGCTATGTACAGCGATATCGGCATAGGAGCCGTCCTCCAGATATACCCGCTTCACATAGGTCTTCTGGGGATAGCCGATGACGTCAAGGACCGACGCCCGTTCCAGGTCGGTCCGGAGCCGGGCGTAGCCGATGCCGTGCTCCGTGTACTCGCACACCACGTTCCCCTGCTGATCCAGTACGGAAATTCCTGTAAGCCACAGCTTGTCGGCATACACCTCCAGCTCCGCCTCGCTGCAGTCCAGAGAGATCTCCTCCAGCGTCCGAATGACGGTACTGCCCCGCATCAGGCTTTTGGCGACGGCAATATTGTTGTAGTTCACATAGCTGTCCGTCTGATCCTTGATAAATTCGACTGTGGTCGTCAGCCGTTCCTCGCACCGGCGGATATCCACCTTGTGGGAGAAGGTGTACACCACGCTCAAAGCAATGATCCCCACCGCAAGACAGGCATACCAGAACCTTGCGCTGAACATGCTCTGTGTTTTTTCACTGCCCAAGGCTCTCTACCTCCAGATAGGTTTCGGGGTGCTCCAGATATCTGCCGAGGATCTCCTGCAGAGTGCCGTCCTGCCGCATCTGGGCAAAGGTCTCCGTCAGCCTTTGGGCCAGCCCACGGTTATCATTGTTGGAAAAGGCGACGCCGATCCCGGTGACCAGCAGGGGCTTGTCCAGAATACGGAACTCCGCCCCGTAGTCCTCCATATATTGCAGAATGGCCATCTCATGGGCGGCAACAGCGTCCACATAGCCGCAGTCCAGCGCGGCGTACTGCACGCCACGGTCCTCCAGGCTGATGATGGCCCCGAACTCCGGGATATCGGCGATCCGGTGGTGGAGGAACAGATCCTCCGGCTTTCCGGTGGACTGCACGGCAATGGTCTTTCCGGCCAGATCGCCCATGGTGTAAATATCGCTGCCCGCGTCCACGGCGATCACCTGGCGGCTGATCGCGTAGGGCCCGGCCCACTGGTAGTCATACTCCCGGCCGCTCATGGAAAAGCAGCCCCAGATGCAGTCGATCTCGCCGCTGTCCACCAGTGTTTTCTTCTGTTCCCAGTCGATGGTGGTGAACACCGCCTGATACCCCATCCGCCGGAAGGCCTCCGTAGCGATCTCCACATCGATGCCGGTGGGGTCGCCGTTATCGTCCAGATAGACGTAGGGCGGGTAGGTATCGCTGCCGATGATGATCTCGGGGAGTGCGGGTTCCGGCTGCTGTGCGCCGCAGCCGCAGAGCAGCCCCACGGACAGCAGACAGGTCAAAATAAGTGCTGTGATGCGTTTCATGTATCTCGTTTTCCTCAGTTTCAAAGCAATTCCCGCAGCGTTTCCCGCAGGATCTCCGTATTGATGGGCTTGGCAATATGGCCGTTCATTCCCACGTTGAAGGCCTTCTGCCGGTCCTCGGCAAAGGCGTTGGCCGTCATGGCCACAATGGGGATCCCGGCTTTTTCCTTATCCGGCAGGCCGCGGATCGCCAGCGTCGCCTGATAGCCGTCCATATTGGGCATCTGAATGTCCATCAGGATCAGGCCGTAGGTCCCAGCCGCCTCATGCTGATACCGGTCCACGCAGTCGGCGCCGTCTACGGCCCGATCCACCGTAAAGCCCATATCCTGCAAAAATGCGGTGGCGATCTCCGCGTTTAGGTCATTGTCCTTCGCCAGCAGCAGCCGCTTCCCGGTGAGGCAGTGGTCAGACTGCTCCTCCGTCCCGGCGGGCGTCTTCTCACAGTGCGCCTGATCCGCCAGCTTATGGGTCAGCGTCACGGTGAATTTCGACCCCTTCCCCTGCTCGCTTTCCACGGTGATCGTGCCGCCCATCAGCTCCACAAGGCTCCGGACGATGGGCATACCCAGTCCGGTTCCCAGCACTTTGCCCGCAGTGGTGTTCCGCTCTCTGGAGAAGGGCTCAAACAGATGAGGCAGAAACTCCCGGCTGATACCGATGCCGGTATCGGCCACCTCGGTACGCAGCGTTACATGCCCCGGCCGGGCGCAGGGCAGCTCCTCGGTGGTGACCGTGACGGTCCCACCGGGTGGAGTGTACTTGACGGCGTTGCTGATCAGGTTTGTAAAGAGCTCCTGCAGCTTTGTAACGTCGCATAGAATATCCAGCTTCGTCGCCTTCTGCACTCTGGTCAGTGTCAGATTCTTTTTCCGGGCCTCCCCCTGGAAAACGGCGACGATCTTGCCGACGACATCTCCCACGCGGTTGTAGTCTTCATTCAGTTCCAGCCGCCCGCTCTCGATCTTCGCCATGTCCAGCACGTTGTTGATGATGGACAGCAGCAGGCTGCCGGACTCCTCGATCATCTCCTGATAGTGGAGCAGCTTGGGGTCCGTCAGTTCCTTCCGCATCAGGTGCGCGTAGCCCAGAATGGCGTTCATGGGCGTGCGGATGTCATGGGACATATTCAGCAGGAAGGCGGTCTTGGCCTCGTTGGCTTTTTCCGTCGCCTGATAGGCGATCTTCAGCTTCTGGCGTTCCAATTCCTGCCGCTTTTCCTTGGTGACGTTTCTGGTCACATAGAGGATGTGGGTGACCCGTCCGGCTTCATCCCGCCGCTTTTCGATAAACCGGGCCATGTACCAGTTGCCGTTGGTGGCTAAATAATCCATCCCCACCGTATCGGTATCCGCCAGCCGGTCCGGCACCGTGGACAGGTCAAAGAACTGCCGGACCGCCATCCGGTACTCCGGGTCCACAAAGGTGCTGCACAGCTCGTTCAGCTTCTGCTGGGCCATGCCCCGTTGTCCCGTCAGGCGATGTACGGAGTTGTCGCTGGAGATCTCCTCATAGAAGTCCTCTTTCAGATCGATCCGGAAAATGGAGAAATACAGCCGGCTCACAGAGGAGATGATCTCGTGGTCCAGCTCCGCCTCCTGCCGGGCGGTCTGCGCCTCCCGCAGAGCCCGCTGGAAGCGCTCCCGCGTCTCATGCTTTTCATCGGTGTTGACGAAGATCCCGTCAAAAAACTCCGGGGACCCGTCCGCCCGGCGGGACAGGCCGCCGGTGGTGTGGAACCAGTGGTACGAACCGTCCTTATGGCGCAGGCGGTATTCCACGTCAAAGGGCTGCTCCCCCGTGGTATCCTCCACCACCGCTTCGTAAGCGCTCAGGACCCGCGCCTCATCCTCCGGGTGAAGCTGTCTGGTCCACATTTCAAAGGCATTGGGAAACTCCTTTTCCGAGTGGAAGCCCAGCATCTGCCGCAGCGTGTCGGACCATTCCACGGAGACCCGCTCCCACCGGTCATTGAACGTCAGGTGCCAGGCGCCGGAGGACATGGACTTGTGGATATTCCGGAAGGAGACGATCTGCTCCTCCAGCTTTTTCCGATAGGTGTCCTCCTTCCAGGAGTTCCGCAGAAGCAGGGCGCACTCGCCTGCCTCGTCGATGGGCAGGCAGTCGATATACAGATGAAATTTCCGCGCCTCGTCCTGTACCTCCAGCCTTGCGGGGCTCTTTTCAAAGGCCGCCGCATAAAACGGTCCGATCCACTCGCTTGCGCCATCCGGGCGCAGCGTCAGGAAGCTGTTGCTCAGCAGTTCCGCCCGAGTCCGCCCCGTCAGCGCTTCCAACGCCTGATTGCAGCAGAGAAAGATCCAGTCTGCCGGACGGCCGGTCTCATCCAGCTCCACGCGGATAATGCCAAAAGGCAGGGAGCTGTCTTTGAACATGGTGATCAGGGCTTCTTTTCCGCAATTCTGCACCGCAGTCTCCACCTTCCTGTTTCGATTGAATATTCATGCTTATTTATCGCGGATTTTTATATTTTCTTCCATTTTCGGGGGGGGGTGATATGTTCCCCTTCTGTATAATATTTCTCTTTATTTTCATACATCAGGTAGTCCGCCTGACGGATGGCCTCCGCAAGGGGATGCACGCCGCTGACGCCGCCGATGCTGACGGACAGGTGCAGCTCCGGATACTCCGGAATGACGATCCGGCGGGCCGCCTCCCGGATCTCGTTCTGCTTCCGCTCAAAAATATGCTCGTCCATTTTGGGAAACAGCAGTAAAAATTCGTCGCCGCCGTAGCGGATCAGCGTATCCGTACTGCGGATGCAGGAGTGGATCGCGGCGGCAATGTCCCGCAGGACGGTGTCTCCGGTCTGGTGGCCGTAGGCGTCATTTACCTGCTTGAAGCTGTCCACGTCGATGATCGCCACATGCTCCATGCCCTCCAGATGGGAGCGGTAGGACTCAAAATACCGCCGGGCATAGGTGTTCGTGAGCGGGTCCATGAACAGCTCCATGTTCTCGGCCCGGCTGTGATCCAGCAGGAGCCGGGTGCCGTTGGCGTCGATCCAGCGGCCCTCACTCAGCTTGGACAGCATTTCCAGCACACAGGGCATCCCATTCAGGCACAGGTATTTGGAAATGACGAAGTACATATCCGTATTGGTAAATTCCAGCTTGTTCAGGGTCGTTTTCTGGGCAAATGCCCGGGAGGAAATGCAGTTGGCGCAGCTGCGGTCGTTGTCCCAGAAGGCCGCACAGTGGCTGCCGTTGGGATGGAGAACGCCCTGCTCGTCCAATTCCAACACGGAATTGGTAGTGGGGTCTACAAGGCGGACAACATCGAATACCATTCTCAGACGGCGCATCTCCGCCGCGAGGGCCTGCGTGCCGTCCTCCGTATTCACGTCCGCGGCCGACAGCAGCAGCGGCTTTTTGACGGAGAGCTGCGGGTCCACCAGTTGACCCACGGCACCCACATAGTGCTCCGGCTGCCGGTCGGACCACAGCGTCCGCACCCGCAGGTCGCACCAGTGATGCTCCGTGCCGCAGGGCAGCAGCAGGCTCACGGAAAATTCCGGCGTCTCCTTGGTCGTGGCAGCCATCGCCTCCTGCAGCCGGCGGAAATCCTTCTGACTCAGGCGGTGGAAGCACTCCGGGTGAGCAGCGTTCTTCACTGTATGGCGGTACTGGGGCGGTTCATCCCAATTGGTGATGTCCGCCAGACCGGAAAGCGCGTCGAACTCAAACTGGATCCCGCCGCTGCAAGATGCGAAGAAGTCGATGCGCTCCTGCAAGGACTCCAGTCTCCGCTGCACCCGGTCATTCCGCGGCAGATCGGCCCGGGCCAGAAGCTCATCGGACAGCCGGTTCACCTCCAGCCGGTAGGGGTCTCCGTCCAGCGGGACATGGGACGTAATGCGGAGCCGGGGCGATACGTCCGCCAGACATTCCAGCAGCAGCGGATTGAAGGCGCCGCACTCTCCCCCCAGGATCATGGCGATGGCCGTATCGTGGTCAAAGGCTTTTTTGTAGCACCGCTCGCTGGTCAGCGCGTTGTAGACATCTGCCAGTGCCACCACCTGCGCGGCGATGGGGATCCGTTCTCCCCGCAGCCCGTCCGGGTAGCCGTGTCCGTCCCACCGCTCATGGTGCCAGCGGCAGATCTCCAAAGCGTAACGGAACAGCGGCTTTTCCTGTCCGAAGGTCATCTGCTCCAGGATCACCGCGCCGGCTGCCGCGTGGGTCTTCATCACAGCGAATTCCTCCGGGGTCAGCTTCCCCGGCTTATTCAAAATCTCCTCCGGAATGGTGATCTTGCCGATATCATGGAGGGCGGAAGCCGTTTTGATCAGGGCGATGTCCTCCTCGGAAAGGTGGTAGGCCTTCGTCTTCTCTACCAGCCGGCGGAGCAGCAGCTCCGTTATGCTGCGGATGTTGCGGATATGGTCGCCGCCCTCATGGTTGCGGAACTCCACCACATGACTGAGAATTCCCACCATCAGGTTGCTGTTTTCCTCTTTTTCCCGGATCTGGTCGGAAACCAGATACATCAGCCGCTTCTGGTTGGCATAGAGCTTCAGGGTATTTTCCACGCGGTGGCGCACGATAAAGGTGTCGAAGGGGCGGCGGATATAGTCCGTAACGCCCATGGCGTATGCCTGCTGAATGGCCTGATTGGTCTCATCGGTGGAGATCATGATGACCGGGATCTCATCGATCCACCGGAAGCGGTTCATCTGCTCCAGCACCTGAAAGCCGTTCATCTCCGGCATATTGATGTCCAGCAGCATCAGATCCACCGTCAGCTTCTTTTCCATCAGCCGGACAGCCTCCCGCCCATTTTGAGCCTCAATATAGTGATACTGCTCCCCCAGGATCTCCATCAGCATCATGCGATTCAGTTCCGAATCGTCAACGATCAAGACCGTCTGTCGTTCCATACAGCCATCCCCTCCTGCTTCCGCTTGCAAAAAAGCGTGTCAACGCCCGCTTTTTGTTTTCGTATATTCATGCACAGCAGACCTTCGCCGCGATGTACCGCGGCGACGGCCTGCTTCCCTCCCCCGGTCAGTCCACTGCCCGGAGAAGCTCCACCGTTCTGTTGTACGCCTGCGCCAGCTGGTCGTAAAGTGCTTCGCTGCCGTCCAGCCGTCCGGCCCGCAGCAGCTCCGTCAGCTCGCTGGCTGGGGCGGTCAGATGGGAGAAGCCCAACGTCAGACACAGGCCCTTGATGGTATGCGCCGCCCGGAACGCCGTTTCCACGTCGCCCTGTTCCAGCGCTTTCGTCAGCTCCGCAAAGCTCTTGTCCTCCGGGAATTTCACGGCGAATTTCCGGATCATGGCTTCGCTGGGAATTCGCTGGGAAATCTCCTCAAAATCCGCGCCCATCGCCTGATAACACTGCTTGATCGTCATTTTTGTGCCTCCATATCTGCTGTCAGCATTTTTATGAATGCAGCATTGTAACCACCGGCATAACCGGTGGTTACAATGCTGTCTAATTCGTCTCCTGATTGATCTGCTTTACCTGAAAATCTGCCTCAGCCAGCTTGGTCTTCCGCCGGTCCTTGATTTGGAATTTAACGGTGAAGACATTCTCCTTGTAGGTTACGGAAAATTCTTGGACCTTCAAGCCCTCCGGATAGGCGTATGCACCCAGGAATTTATTCTCTCCCAGATACACCTGACCGCTGTCAGAATTCAGGGTAAAAATCTCGTTAGGCGCACCGTTCACATAGCCCACGCCCTGAATAAACACCGTGTTGTCGGTCTCCACCGTGCAGTAGCGCAGCTTGTCGCTGATGGCGGTGGTCAGCGTGGAGCAAAGCTCCTGGGCCTGAGAGTCCGCCATGGAAATGCGGAAGCTCCGCACCGCAGCATTGGCACCCACCGCCACAAGGCTGCTGAACAGCAGCACGATGATCACCGTGCAGAGCATCTCCGTCAGAGTCAGGCCGTTTTGATTCCGCAGTTTTTTCATAACCCGGCCCCCGTTTTATCGTGGCTGTAATAGTAATAGCCGTTGTTTTCGTAGAGCGACACCGTACCGGAGCCGCTTTCGACAGCGCCTTTCAGCTCAATTTCCTTGTCTTGGTCTTGCTTTGTTGCTCCATCATAACGGAACATAACATCCGTGTTCCGGGTCTTGGCGTTGATCTTTTCCGCCGTGACCACAGACGTGGCCAGAATGCCAAAGGCCAGCACGGCGATCAGGATGGAGACCAGCGATTCGATCAGCGTTTCGCCCCGGTTGTCTCGCAGCTTGTTCATGTGCCCGCCCCCTTGTCCGCAATGCCTTTGACAATCTTCGGAGATCCCCATGTGATGATGGTCTTGTAAGTGCTCACATATTCTTCCTCGGCGGGAAGCGTATCCAGCCCCTCTGTTGTCAGCGTCCCCTGCATGGTCAGGGTCATGCGGCAGTCATCCGTCTTACCCTCTTCCGGCTTCAAAGACAGCTGCACCTGAATTTTGCCGTCCTCCTGTGCGAAAAAGGCGGCTGTCACCGTCCGCAGACTGGTGTGATCGTCGATCTTCAGATCTACTTCGATGGTATCGCTGAAATCCTTGAGACTGGCATATTCATTATTATCGTTGCCATTCTCAATGCAGGCGGACAGCCATGCGCCCATGATCCCCGTGGGCTTTGTTACATTAGTGCTGTATGAGACATTTTCCCCAGTGATGTTCCCAGCTTCATCTCTCAGCGTTTTATGGGTCTCCGTCATGGTCCGCTCATACTTGTCCCCCGCAATGCTGTCCCGGATCAGTTCCGCCGCGGAGCTGACCGTCAGGTAGTTCTGCTGGGCTTCCCGGTCGCTTTTCATGTGGTGGGCGGCGCTGACGGCAGCCGTCAGGATCGCCGCGCCCACCGCCATGGCCAGCAAAATGAGCAGGAGGGCCATCAGGATCGTAGCGCCGCTGTTGTTTTTCAACTTTTTCATCCGGATCGCCCTCCTTTCCTCTCATTTTCCCGGAAATTCCGACGGCAATCGCCGTCCCATTGTGTTTGTTCAGTCTCCACTGCCCGGATCGGGTGTAATCGAGGTATCGTCCCCCTTGACCGTTACCGGCAGGATGGCCGTGGCGGTGTAGTCCTTGCCGCCCACTGTGCAGGTCGCTGTGATGCGGAGCTGCGTTTCTCCCGCGGTAACGCCCGTGACCTTGATCTGGCCGTCAGCAGGCTCGGTGACCGCTGCCACCTCCTGATTATCGCTGGTGACTGTCCAGGTGGCTGTATGCGCTTGATTCTTCTTGTCAACAGCCTTGATCTGGACGGCCTTTTCGTTTCCTACGTTCAGTTCAACGCTTTCCGGTTCCAAGTCCACCTTCAGATCAGCTGTGACCGTGACCATCAGTCGGGCGGTATAGCCGCCGTAGTCAGCCGTTACCTCGGTTGCGCCGGTCCCTACGCCCGTCAGCGTGACCGCAAAGTCGCCCGTTTCGTTTTTGGTAGCCTTTGCCGTGACCACGCCCTCGGGGCTGTAAGTGAATTCCAGCGATTTCGTCCCTGTCCCCTCGGGTACATTGAACAGATTCAGTTTCAGTTCCTTCGTGGCCTCGGAGGACGGCACATAGTCCGCGATCAGATCCAGAGAGACAATACCCTCGTTCCAGAGCATACCCACCTTGGGCCATGCGCCGTAGTGGAGGTTGACCGTCACCCCGGTGCTGTCCGTTCCCCGCAGCACGGTGGGGAAGGGATAATCCTGCCCTTGCAGAGCCGCGTCACTGCCGGGGAAGCTGTACTTGCCGTGGATCGAGGAACCGCTTTCCTCGTTGGTGACCCAGCCGAAAGCCTTGCCGCCGTTCCGATTCAGCGCGTCCAAGAAGGTTTTGTAGTACGCCGCCGGGCTTTCGTTTTGAGTCTGGATAAACTTATCCTTGCCGATCTGGTTGGACATCTGCTCGTAGGTCAGCGGAGTCAGGCCGTTGATGTGGTAGATATTTGTCTTTGCGCTGTCCCAAGTGTACTGCCCCAAATAGTCCAGCTTGCCCTTCAGCATATTATCCCGGTTCG
>QWCE01007458.1_pt1 | contig 17231 bp, 14 predicted proteins | sample 1972531 | NCBI WGS metagenome assembly QWCE01 (sample SAMN09866716, study PRJNA288562) | Human gut metagenome isolate term4_stool, whole genome shotgun sequencing... | reverse complement strand
TCTCCACATTCATTTGGGGGTGCAAGTTAATCAATTCACTTCAGTTAGTTTTTTTATGGGTGGCTTCTCCCCCAGCACCTCAAAATAGGAATTAGCCCTCTTTATACTACGTCGGTCCGACCGCTTGCCATCTACTGATTTTTCTGTACCTTTGCGCTCATACCCCTAGAGTACACCTAATAGTGTCGCTCTAGAAGCATTTTTTAGAGAAGTTTGTAGCACACTATGTCTCACGGAGGTCACTATACGATACATTTCAAGGGATTGCCGCAAGGCGTCTCGACCGAAGACTTTGTTGTGGACTCAGCTTTTCTAGAGTCACGTCCTACGTTTGACCTCAGCGGAGGTCCCGTAACCTGCGCCATTCGCATAGATCGTGTCGGAGAGACCTTCGACCTGCAGCTGCAGCTCACAGGGTCCGTTCAGACACATTGTGATCGATGCTTAGCTCCCCTAGAGATGAGCATCGATATATCTCAGCATCTTGTCGTCAAGCTAGGCGACCAATACGAGGAGGTGAGCGATGAGGAAATCATCGTGCCGCATCAGAGTCCCTCTCTCGACTGCGCTGACCTGATCTACGACCTCATCGTACTCTCACTCCCCATCAGCCGGATGCACCCCGATGGTGCGTGCGCCGAGGATATGCAGGCCATCCTAGATGATCTCGATCCCAACGCTGGCGGAGAGACGGATGAGCGATGGGCTAAGCTCAATGCGCTACGTGACTCACTACAACAAGAGAAGGATAAATAATAAAATAGAGAAACAATGGCACATCCCAAAAGACGGCAGTCCAAAATGCGCACTGCCAAGCGTAGAACGCACGACAAAGCAGCAACTCCCACACTAGCTAAGTGTAGCAACTGCGGATCATGGCACGTATACCACACCATCTGTCCTGAGTGTGGTTACTATCGTGGACAACTAGCTATCGAGCAGGAGGAGGCTTAATCGCCCTACCCCGCTCTGAGCGATAAGACACAAAGCCCCTAGACGATCTCTGATCGCTCTAGGGGCTTTGCTTATTATGATGCGCATACGTAGTCTCACGACCGTCATCTTCGCAAAGCAAGAGGTGCGGGGCGAGGGGCAGATGCGCATTTGCATGACTCATAATAAATAGGTATCTTTGTGGTGGTAATGAATCTATTTAACCTTTAGAATACCTATCTATGAGTAAGAAATCAATCAAAGGTACACGTACCGAGCAGAACCTCCTGAAGTCATTCGCAGGAGAGTCACAAGCTAGGAATCGCTATACATACTTCGCTAGCGTAGCGAAGGATGAAGGCTATCGTCAGATCGAGGCTATCTTCCAGGAGACCGCTGATCAGGAGAAGGAGCACGCTAAGCGTTTCTTCAAGTTCCTCGAGGGTGGTGATCTAGAGATCACTGCTTCTTATCCTGCTGGTGTCATCGGCACCACAGCTGAGAACCTCAAGGCTGCCGCTGATGGTGAGCACTGCGAGGCTGAGGAGCTTTATCCAGAGTTCTCCAAAGTAGCTGAGGAGGAGGGCTTCAAGGAGATTGCCACCGCCTATAACAACATTATCAAAGCTGAGAAGGAGCACGAGCGTCGCTACCTCAAGCTCCTAGAGCGTGTCGAGTCTGGCAAGTACTTCGAGCGTGACGAGGAGATCTACTGGCAGTGCCGCAACTGTGGCTTCGTCGTTAAGGCTAAGAAGGCACCCGCTAAGTGCCCCGCTTGTGATCACCCACAGGAGCACTTCGAGCCAATGCGCGACAACTACTAATAATAAAATAAGTAACGCATAGGCAAACAGCCTAGACACATCAAGCCCAGCAAACTTATTCGTTTGCTGGGCTTGATGCATTTATCCCTAGACAGAGCGGTATACTCAGACCAGTGTGCTAAAAAGCTCTGCAAATGCCTTCGCCATTGCTGCGCGCGTGTACTGCTGATAGTGGTCGGTAAAGGTATCTATCGGTAGCAGCTCACCTCGCTCCAGACGCTCCAAGTGATCTCCGAGAAACTGCACCACCTGCGCCGCTTCAGTAGCAGCAAGCGCTCCACCATGCGCTCTGAGGATCTGCGCCACAACGCTCTCGTCACTCTCCACCATGAGGATTGGTCTACGCATAGCCATCGCCTCAAAGAGCTTCGTCGTAACCATCCCGTGAGGACCCTCGGGCTGTTCACGACGACCCAAGAGGAGGAGTATGTCGGCCTGCGTCAGTAGCGTCGGCACCTCAGCATAAGGCACCATAGCGTGAAAGTGCTGACAGGCGCGCACCTCGTCGCTATAACGCTCTAGGAGACTCTCTAGAAGTTGCTGCGAAGCGCTATCACAGTACCAATGAACCTCGACAGCGCCACGATGAACCCATCTACGTAGCGTCTCCTCTTGCAGCGCCTCTAGGAGTAGCGTCGGGTCGCGCATCTCAAGCGAGAGCAACCGCCCTGTGTAAACAATGCGCAGAGGCAACTGTGGAGCCGTCTCGAGAGATGCCACAAAGAGTCTCTCGTCATAACCATTAGGGATACAGACGACTCGCTGCTTGGGGTGCAGTTGCTGCAACAGATCTCGATGCCACTCAGAGACTGTCGTGATAGCTGTGGCTGCCCTGAGCGCCTCTGTCCGAGCTTTGATAAATCGTCTACGCAACCATCTATAAGCCTCTCTGCGCAGAGGTACCCACCGTGGTAGCGGCGCTGGCAGAAAGCCCTCTGGCGTATACTCCTCAACGATGTCCCGACAGTCCATCACGGCGGGTAGCCCCGTCTGTCGTGCCAAGCGAGCGACCGCCGGTAGCGGGAAGGTGCGATAACTCATCCCCACGATCAGATCGTACTGTGTCAAGTCGTAATGCTGCCGCAAGTGACGTACGAAGCGCCAGCTCTTCACCTGCCATAGCGCATCGGCGAGTGCGTAGAGCGACCTTCCCCTCCTAGGCACTAGAGGCACACGCTCTAGACGATGAGCGGGCAAGCTACTCTTTTGCTCTACAGAGCCGTGAGAGCCGAGGTGATCTCCTCGTATCTCTTCGCTCACCACATCAACCTGCCAATCACCCTCGGGGAGCCGCTGTAGGAGTGCCGTGATACGGGGCGCAAACTGCGGGGGTAGCAGGTCTGTCAGTAGCAAGATACGATGAGGAGCCATAGGTGAGCAAGGATTATAACCCAACGATGTCAGACGCTGGCGAGAGCTTGATGATCTGGCGCAGCAACGCTCGATATAGGCGCGTGTGGTAAATGTGCGGATCGTCCAGCAGCAGGTTCTCATTGTGAAAGAGTAGCGTCACCTCTCCATGATACTTGTACACCTGATCGACCAACGCCATCGCCACCCGCTCAGCCTCTGCATAGTCCAGGTGCATATATTTCTCATCGTGTAGCGTGTAGTCCATCACCGTGAGCGGATGCAGGATCAGGTCTGTGACCTCTAGACTTTGCGGATTGATAAAGCGCACGGGGCGTGAGGTGCCTAGCCTAAAGCCCGCCACATCAGCATACCCCATCGAGTAGTCGTGGTAGATGCCCGCCCCAAGGAGCGCATTGTAGTCCTCAGGCTCACGCACTGCTAGGTAGTGATGACGAGAGTAGAGTATTGGCTCGCCTAGCTCTTTCTCCAGCTCTTCCTTAGCAGACTCCACCGCTTCGGGGTGCTCAGAGCAGTAGAGGTTTAGATGTAACCCAAACTCCACCTTGCGCCTCCGAGCCAGTCGCATAATCGCCGCTATCTTGCGATTGCGTAGCGTATAGTTAGGCTTGTCCAGTGGATGCGGGCTGGGAGTCTTGATAAAGAAGATCGTTCGCACAGGAGCGGCGCACTTACGCTGGGTCTCCACGTTCCAATCGAGGAAGCGTCCATAGCTAAAGAAGAGATCCTCACTAGCCCGTGAGAAAGTATTGCGATAAGCAGCCCGCAGAGAGAGTCCCTCCTTGAGCAGCAAGCGCAGGAAGCCCCGCACACCCGAGCTGTAGTACGGTTGATCCAGATCATGCGTCAGAGAGACCGAGCTAAAGCCTGGTACCATCGGCTCTACCGCCAGACCTATCTCGCCCATCAGCCGTCGTAGCTCCGCAGCATACTCATCTACCAGCGGACGCTCTAGGAAGCCCGCACGATAAGCCAGCGACTCACGCCCTGGGAAGCGACCATGCTCATCACGCCGCTGACGATAGTAAATCTCCTCGTAGCGCGACAGCAGGAAGAAGCTACTAGCCACCAGATCGGCATAGATCACCAGCCGCCGACCATAAGGAGTCTCTAGATACTCCTCACGAGGCTCTCCAAAGAGCAGAGGCATCCCATGCCACTCCGCCAGTGGCAGCGCCGGCATCGACTCAGCACGGCCATACTGATCAAAATCAAAAAAGCCCGATGGCACGATCACCACACGATGATACGGCTCCGCCTCCTCAGGACGGCAGTAAGCAACATAGTCTGGTGAGCGCTGCATCTGAGCGTGTCGCAAGATGCGGATCCGCCCCGAGATGTCGAGCGGAGTCGCATCTCCGAGTAGAAAAGATAAGATATACTCTGTCGCCTCGTAGTGTCGCATATAGATCGAGAGCTTACAAGTCAAATGAACTTAGTAAAGATGCTGTAGATAGTACCGACGCAGCTGCAGACGCATAGCGAGCGTCTGTCGCCCAGCCTGCAAGCGCAGGTAAGGGTGTGGCACAGCGCCAAAGCTACGAAAGAAGAAAGCGATACCACGCTGCATAGACCCCTCAAAGTCAAAGGTGTGGCACCCCGCCTCTCGACTCCATGTGATGAGTCTATCCAGTAGTAGCGCCATAGCGTCCTCGCCCTCAGGCGTCCTCGCCTGGCCCCCTGCAATGTAGTATGCCGTGCCAGCATGATGCGCTACGAAGGCGCCCGCCACTGGCTCATCCGTATGCGGTGAGAGCAGGAGCAAGAGAGCACCCTGCCCACGCGCCACAGCAACCGTCACAAGTCGTCTCAGCGAGGAGGCGCAGAGACGATCTCCTCCGCTACGCTGCAGGCTCTTACGGCAGAGCTCCACCAGCATCTCCGCACAGGTCGCCACATTCGTTGCCTCCTTCATTTCCACCTTCGTCGTCTCAGCCCAAAGCTCTCGCAGACCCAAGGCGGCAGCGCGGCGCACCTTTCGTCGGATCAAGCTATTGTACTGCTCCCGGGGAGGTCTTTGCGTCAAGTCTAGGAGATGAGTATAGGCGACCGAACTACGCCACACTCCTGCAGGCGTTTCGCTCAGGAGCCAGTCCCAGTAGTCTAGCGGTAAGTGCGCCTCTATATAGCGTAGCGATAAGGGTAGCGCCTCACCCAACGCTTCCATAGCAGCTAGATGAGCAATGTACCGATCTCGATCGAAAGGCTCCTCTCCCACCGCCCCCAAGCGGTCGCTCAGAGGACCAGTAAATTGACAGCAGGGTGGCACAATCAGATGACGTTGTGTCGGCATAAAGAGAGGCCACACAAGCATTGGAGCGTCCTCCTTGGCTACCTTCGTAGCGAGTACAGACATCTCCTCGCACCCCGAAGCTGCTAGCAACCACCAAGGCTGCACGTAGAGCGGTAGCGAAGGGATCTCAGCACACCATCGAGTGTACTGCTCGCTAGAGAGCGAAAGCCGATCTACGGAGAGACTCACGACTCGCTAAATCGTTGCGGGATCAAGAGATTAGTCGGCATAGCATGCAGCTCGTAAGCCTCCTCAGAGAGCTCACGCACAGCCTCCCACAGCAAAGTACTCACCTCTTCAATAGACCACCCAGCGATACCGCACCCCACCTCCGTAAGGTAGAAAGTGTGCGTCGGATGATCTAAGGCACAGAGTAACAACCGATGGAAGCTCGCACGCAGAGCCTCTGGTGCCACCCGACGCATATCCTTGTCCAGTGTAGGCAAGGCATAAGCCTGCCCCGTCAAGCCCTCGAAGACGCCCATCTCTGCGTTAAAGACTCGGCGTGCAGTACGTGCAGCACCCCCCATATGATGTCCCAGCAGATTACTGCCGAAAACAAATACCTCGTTATCGCGGAGTACAGATATGCGCTCTGGTGTATACTCTCCATCAGAGCGATCGGAGAGTTGCTGCCAACCATTAGGAAGTTGTAGAGCTGTCATGATAACTAAGCTTTTTGAATTTACGACATGGTCACAAGAGACCCAGCGTTATCTAGTAGCATAGATCAGAGAGCTACGTAGGGTACGACAAGCATCGCTCACACACCCTACGTCCCTCTATCTGTATTATATATCGAAGTCTTCGTCGACCAGCTGATCTGTCGTGTCTAGCTCTTCGCCCGCCTCACCCTCAGAGTCATCTGGAGAGAGGTGTAGCTTGCCCTCATGAGCTAGCTGATCCATCACCTGCTGAGCCACTTCGTCGGCCAGCTCGGGATTGTCATCGAGTAGCTCCTTAACCGCATCACGACCTTGGCCGATGTTATTGCCCTGATAGGAGTACCACGAGCCACTCTTCTTGAGGATACCCATATCGGTAGCAGCATCGATGATCTCGCCCACACGATTGATACCCTGACCGAAGAGGATGTCAAACTCAGCACGACGGAAGGGAGGAGCCACCTTGTTCTTGACGACACGCACGCTCGTCACCTTACCGACCACATCATCGCCCTTCTTGATCTGCTTGTAAGCCCGTATATCTAGACGTACAGAGGAGTAAAACTTCAGCGCATTACCGCCCGTCGTCACCTCGCTAGGACCCGTAGGACTATAGCCACTACTGATCTTCATACGTAGCTGATTGATGAAGATACAGCAAGTCTTAGAGCGACTCACGGCAGCTGTGATCTTGCGCATAGCACGAGACATAAGACGTGCATGCAGACCCACCTGCGTATCCCCCATCTCACCCTCTATCTCCGCCTTAGGCGTCAGAGCAGCGACCGAGTCCACCACGAGAATGTCGACCGCTGACGAGCGGATCAGCTGCTCAGCAATGTCAAGCGCCTGCTCACCATCATCAGGCTGAGAGATCCACAGACGACTAATGTCTACCCCCAGAGCCTGCGCATAAGTCGGATCAAAAGCATGCTCCGCATCGATGATCGCAGCAATGCCGCCCAGCTTCTGCGCCTCAGCAATAGCGTGGATAGCCAGCGTCGTCTTACCCGAAGACTCTGGACCAAAGATCTCTATGATACGCCCACGAGGGTAGCCCCCGACACCGAGGGCTATGTCGAGCGTCAAGCTCCCCGAGGGGATCACACTCACATCCTCCACGGCATCATCAGCCATATTCATGATAGCACCCTTGCCAAACTGCTTCTGTATGCGTCCCATCGTAGTCTCCAGCGCCTTCATCTTTGCCGCAGCATCGGTGATAGGCGGAGCGACGACGGCCTTCTCGTTTTTCTTTGCCATATATACCTAGTCGTTAGTTGAATATCGGAGGCCTGCGAGCGTCCGCTCTCAAGTATAGATGACCTCCCATACAAAGGTAATGAAAAAAGAAACAGCTCAGTAAATCTCTGCAAAACCTCAGTTTATCAAATCGAGTAGCCCGATGAGACGAGTGTCGAGGTGTCACTTATACCACTGTGTCCGTGCTCTGTGTCCCTACACAATACAGGGTCACTTGTGAGCTTTGCGAAATAGACCCAAAGCTAGATTTCTGAAAAACATTATATTTGCCAAACGTAATAGAGCAAAAAACCAATTCAATTTACAATCCGCTATGAAAAGAGTTACAAAAGGACTCGCACTCGTGCCTCTACTCTGGCTCCTGCTACTACCCCAAGTGGTGACCGCACAGACACTCCCCACCACACTGGTAGTCAAAACCACCGAGAGCGCTGAGCTGTGCTATGATCTGACCAAGATCAGCAAGATCACATTCACATCTGGCGCGATCAAGATAGAGCGCAACGATGCCGACCAGCACTTCACACCCGAGATGGTGACCATGAGCGACATCGACAAGCTCTTCTTTGCCAAGGATCGCAAGGACAACACGACCCACATCGTGTCTCCACTCCAAGCTCCGACAGCTACGCTGAGCTACTACACGGTAGGCCGAGAGATACACATCGAGGGCTTCACCCCTAGCGATGAGACGCTCTACATCTACACATCAGAGGGACAGCTCCTATCGCAGTACCCCGTCACATCTGCTACTTGCATCCTAGATGCTACCCTATGGCCTAATGGTCTATACATCGCTACAACAAACGTACACAACACCCTCAAGATAACTCTCTAATGAAAAAGCAACTACTACACACAATTCTAGCAGGGCTCCTCGCCCTCCTACCCTCGCTCGCCTTAGCTCAGAGCAACGAACGCATGCTCATCTACTCCAAGAGTGGCGAGATACTGCCCTATCGTGTAGAGCATATCGATAGCATCAAGTTTCTCACTGACGATGTCGATCTCACGCTCAATCCGACAGTCACACCACACGCAGATGGTACAACTGGCAAGATGAAGCTCAAGGTGGGCGATGTAGGTGGTGACGTTAGCAGCATCAAGGTGATCCTCCCTGAGAGCTTTATGATCGCCGACATGGACGATATGCAGTGCTTACGGCTCTTTACCCCAGAGATGGCTGCGCGTATGGGTGTCCAGATCTTTAACGTCGAGGGCGGCAAGGCTTCCTCCCGTATGATGAGCTTGGCTGTCCAGGCAACGTCAAGCGCGTTGAGTTCAAAGTCCCCAAGGGCAAGCTCGCAGGCGATCCAAAGATGGAGGTTTCCTTCTCAAATGTCACGCCTACCGGCTACACTGCTACGCTAAAACCTAATGCAGATGTCACTGGTTACTTCTTCCTCAATGATCTGACAGATGCGACCGCACGAGATCAGATGATGCAGATGATGCACATCCCCGACCTCAAGCACTACGTCGTACTATATGGTACGGACTTTACTACAGGCAAAGCTCACGAGGGTGAGTCTCAGAGCGTGATGACTGACTTTGTCCCAGGCACGAGCTACTCACTCTTTGTAGTCCTAGTAGATAAGGACGGCCAGTACTCCGATGTCCAGGAGTTTAAGGTTACGACAGCTAAAAAGGGTACCTCCCAGACTGCTAAAGTAAACGTCGAGATCAAGGAGGTCTCCGAGTCTGCGGTAATAGTCGTCAACACCCCCGACGAAAACACCTCTTCGTATCGAGAGATCGTTGTCGAGAAGTCTACGTACAACGAGGATGAGATCCTTAAGTATCTAAAGGAGAGCCCTGAGAGCATGTCTCTGCCATACCGCACAGAAGCTTACACCTCTGCTTGGACTGACCTCAAGTCAGGCACCGCCTACTATGCACTAGCCATAGCAAAGAACGGCGACAACGAGTGGGGGCCCCTCACCAAGGTCGAGTTCACCACGCTCTCCGTCGATCAAGCTGTCACGCTACCTCTGGCCTACCTCGCCGAGTACAACGTCAATGCCGAGGGAACGGACTTTGTCACGACACAAGCTCTCGATGTGAGTGGTTACTTCTCCTACGAAGATGCCGTAGAGAAGTTTACCAACGTGACCATTGCTGGCAAGAAGTACCACCTCCCCAGCAAAGAAGAGTGGATGGCAATACTACCCACTTCTGCAGAACCTGACTATGTAAACTTTTCGGAGCAACGAACCCACAATGACGTTCAGGAAGATGTTAAGATCGCAGGCGAGAGTATCTCCTCGACCAATGACTATCAGAGCAATGGTAGTGGAAGTGTATATGCCCTTCGCTATAAGGGTACAAACTTTGTATCCGCTTGGAGCTATGAGTATACGACACTAAACGGCGGAAGAGTAATGAAGATAACCTGTCGCTCACTGCTGAACAAAGGCACTTTGCCAACTTTAGAAGAGATCTCAGCATCGAAATTCTGGGAGGCTAATAATGGTAACGACATTGTTCGATACTTCCCCGCTGCAGGCTTTATCGACTCAGAGGATGAACCCTTTGGAGAGTCTTTAGCTGGTTATTATTGGTCTTCTACCAAGTACAATATGTGGTACTCTTGGAATGCTCTCTTTGGTAACGAATATGCCTGTACATACCAAGGCGAATCATCTAATAGATTTTCCGTACGCCTATTTGAAGATGCTAGCAAGTAAATCTATTGCCCTCTGATCGCAGGATCAGAGACCGTAAGAATAATAACGAGATGGCTCAACCGCTCCTACGTAGCAGTTGAGGTCGTTCGGGGCTACGCCCTCCGACTGGGGGCTAGGATCCGTCCGACCGCGCTGCGGTCGTCCCTCGCTAAGCCTGAGAGCGAAACGTCATTGTCATCTGTTGTGACCTCCTACGTAGGTAATACGAAGGATCCTTTTCGCATATACACGTCATTCGTGACCTCCGCAGGAGGTGATACGAAGGATCCATATTGCGAATACACATCGTTCGTGACCTCCGCAGGAGGTCAGACGAATCATAGCCCCCAGTCGGAGGGCGTAGCCCGAACGACTGGGGGTACAAGACATCGCCCATTGATCGACCCCTTGTGGGTCGGACTAAAGAACCAACGTCTAGAGTCCGACCTTCCAAAAGACCTATCTCACGGATACACGTCGTTTGTGACCTCCGCAGGAGGTCAGACGAATCATAGCCCCCAGTCGGAGGGCATAGCCCGAACGACTGGGGGTACAAGACATCGCCCATTGATCGACCCCTTGTGGGTCGGACTAGGAACAGCAAACACATTTGACTCGATCGAGGGGACGATAAACTGGCGACCTGTCGAGCCACACGGCTAGTTCTAGTCAGAGGGTCTCATTACAGCGGAATACTCACAAGATATGCGGGATTGCGGGATCTAGGGTAATTGATGTGGTCAACCTTCTTTTTTACTACCTTTGATAAACAATCGAGTCTAGAGCGATATATGTTTTACGAGTTAATCAAAGAGGCCGGCGATGCCTGGTGGGCACAGTCTGACTGCCCCTGTCAGCCATTTCTACAGTACATCTTGGAGCGGGACAAGCTACGTGATGCGCAGATAGAGGCTATACGCCACTACCTTTACCTCAAGGTGGCACACGACAGTAAGCCTCTATATCAGATATTTACCGAGTCCTTCCGATCGTAGACGTTATGAGTACAGATAATTATATCTCGTTTTATTATCACCTCGTCTTCTCAACGAAGGAACGGAAGCCGTCTATCCGCCCTGACATACAGGAGCGCCTATATGCCTACATACAGGCTTGTACCAAAGCTGGATCCTACTCTGTTATAAATGTGAATGGGATGACGGATCATATCCACATCTTACTGGTTGCTTATTCAGGAGAGTTTGTTGTCTCACACTTTGTCCGAGAGATCAAGAAGTCGACCAATAAGTTCCTAAATACAGAGGTAAGTACACGTGGATCTTTTGCTTGGCAAGAGGGGTACTTTGCGAGTACAGTGAGCCGTCGGGATGTCGTAGCTATTAGCTCCTATATTGATAGGCAAAAAGAGCATCACGGCAAGCTGGGCTTTGAGAAAGAATTAACAATGATATTTGGATGTCGTTCGGGGCTACGCCCTCCGACTGGGGGCTAGGATCCGTCCGACCGCGCTGCGGTCGTCCCTCGCTAAGCCTGAGAGCGAAACGTCATTGTCATCTATTGTGACCTCCGCAGGAGGTGATACGAAGGATCCTTTTCGCATATACACGTCATTCGTGACCTCCGCAGGAGATCAGACGAAGGATACACATTGCAGATACACGTCGTTTGTGATCTCCGCAGGAGGTGATACGAAGGATACATATTGCAGATACACGTCGTTTGTGATCTCCGCAGGAGGTCAGACGAATCATAGCCCCCAGTCGAAGGGCGTAGCCCGAACGACTGGGGGAATAAGACGTCGCCCATTGATCGACCCCTTGTGGGTCGGACTAGGAACTCTTTACTAGCGAACGACCTTGAAGGAGGTGATCCCTTCGCTAGCCCTCACGGCGATGATATAGGTGCCACGTGGTACCATACGCATATCTATCTCACGCTCCGTAGTAGACTGGAGTACCTCTCCAGAGAGACTGTATAGCGTCACCGCTAGGAAGTCCCCGTGGATCGTACAGAGTCCATCCTCTTGCGTTAGTGTGATAGCACTATCCGTGGGGACGGTAACAGCATTACCCTTGACCTGCTCTAGCTTGATATCCGTGATTTGGAGGCAAGCGTAGCGGGTCTGATTGACAGGAGATATGAGATGCATTCCAATAGAGGAGACACCCTCGGGGATATCTACTATAGTCTCGTAGCTCTGTAGCTCTATCACGCCATCGTCATCAGCCGTGCCAGCAGGGATGACCATACTAGCCACTTTCTTCTGGTCTGTGGCGTTGTTATTTTTACCTGTAGTGATCTCGATCATCTCCTCAGAGATAGCACGAGCACGGAAAGTGATCTTGCAACGCTTGTCCTTGTCAAAAGTGATAGGTGGAGAGATCAGCCACTCATCGGTAGCCACGACGTAAGTAGGCGTAAGCGTAGGATTGATTATGTACTCTATGCCGTCTGCTACATCGTTGAATATCTGCCCCGTCAGGTCACTATTGACAAACCAGCTCCAGCCATCGCGGTTACCATCGATGAGTCTCCAACGCTTAGCATACTCCTCCCCCTCGAAGGTCTCCTCGACTGGAGGTGTGAGAGCAGGGCCAGCTACGACCCAGTCGCTGTGTGTCGTGCTTTCGCCAGCTTCGTTGATAGCCTTGATAGTGTAGTAATACCCTGAGAGCTCAGAGATGCTCTTATCGCTGTATCGTAGCTCCTTAACGGCTCGGGCAATGGGCTCTGTACTATCGGAGCGGTAGAGATCGTAAGAGATCTTATCCTTATCGATTGTAGCACCATGAGCTCCTACCCTGGGGGCTTGCCATGTCAGTAGCACCTCTTTCGATCCATCGGCCGTCATCAGCTCTATATCTGTCACCTGAGCAGGAGCGTCTAAGCCTACCCATAGAGATATGGAGGTGCGCTCGCCTTCGCCAGCATCATTGAGAGCAGAGACGGTGTAAAGGTATTCACCAGCCTGTGGCACCTCTTTGTCCTCATACGTGAGGAGCTGTTCAGGAGTAGCATCGGCAAAAGAGTGGATCTCTACGCCATTGCGATAGAGCTTGACAGAAGAGAGTGCTGAGAGGGGCTTGCCTGAGAATGTCTTAGCGGGATTCTTCCACTGAACAGTAGCTACCAGTGCGCTACTCACATCAGCCTCTGCGACTAAGTCAGACACAGCTGCAGGCGCCTCATTGCCGCCCTGAGCAAATGGGATAAAGAAAGCTTGTAGCATCGCTTTTTCGCCCACCTGGCCGAGCGACTTGACAGTAGGAGTAGCAGGCTTAGAGAGGTCAAAGCGTACCAGCTGAGCATTCTTGTCACTCATCGTAGAGGTGGTAGCAACCCAGTAGAGGAGATCTTCGTCTGTACGATCGAACTCAAGCGACTGATTGCTCAGTACGCCACCTAGCTGAGGATCTATCACCTCTTCTAGCCCGCCACTGGCGAGGTCTATCTTATTAAGTACCCCAGTGGAGGTGAGCGCATAGAACTCTCCACGACCGTTTACCGCAAGAGGACCACAGCTAGACTCTAATTGGCAAACCTCCTTAAAGGCTCCTGTCGCTAGATCTACCTCAACTAGTCTAGCACTCCCCGCAGAGAATGTGGTAGCATACATCTTGTGCGTCGTATAGTCGTAAGTCATATCTAGCACCCGTGCACCATAATCCTCGGGGTCTGCCCATCGGCCGATATTTTTGCGCTCCTTAGTGCGTACATTGTAAGAGATAAACCACTCAGGACGTGGTCCTCTCTGACTAGTATAGACATAAGTACAGGCATAGATGATGCCGTCACAAGCGGCTCCAGCATAGACTCCCTCATCGTTACCGAAGGTGAGATCACACTCTGTTTTCTCTGGATCATCTAGGTAGAAGTGGCCGAAGCCGTACTGCCCTGCACCAAACTGCTGGTTGCTCTGGAAGAATCCATACGCTATGCGATGAGGAGCTTCGGACGTAGATCTCTTCTCACCACTGTATGGCTGAGGCTTTTCCTCACCATACATCTCTATATTCATAGAGTAGACAGGCCACCCCTTGGCAGTAGCTATCGCCACCTCGTCTTCATAGGCAAAGTTGCCCTCTAGATCCGTTTTTTCCAGCAAATAGATGCCCTGTGGGTTAAGCCCCATATAGTCATCCCAATCATCTGCGGCGAAGGCATGATACTCTGGCAGCGCACTCAAGAGTCGTATCATCGCATCACCCGAGATCTTATTGCGCTGTATCTCTAGATGCCCTAACTGGCTGGGAGAGCTTAGCTTGATCTCATCAATATTGTTATTAAAGCAACTAAGCTCTTGCAGTAGCGGACAGTGCGATAGGTCTAGCGTACCGGTCAAGAGATTTTCTCGACAGACGAGAGAACCCAAGTTGGCATTGTGACTCAGGTCTATAGAGACAAGCTTATTGCCCCAGCAACTAAAGTCTGCTAGCTGAGAGAGACCACTGAGGTCTATCGACGTCAGATTGTTAGAGCCGACGTAGAGACGTACCAAGTTAGGTAGCTCACCTAGAGTGATCGAGGTGATCTCATTATCATCTACGAGGAGCTGCTCTAGACTCAGAGCCTTGCTCGCATCGACTGTGAGGAGCTTATTGCTAGAGCAGTCTAGCTTCTTGACCTTGCCTGTGATAGTAATCGTCGACTCCTCTAGCTTGTAGTAACCAGGTGAGTCGTAAGAGGCGCCTGTGACAGTAACGTCTCCATCGCTCTTCAGATTCAGACCGATATATTCGCCCTTTTGCTTTGCAGAGACGAGGACGATCTGCTCCTCCTGCAGTGGATCACCCTCCTCACTGATAGAGAGAAATGCATCATCCCACACTTTTACGGCCTGGTAGAGAGCTTTGCTCCCGACGGGCACGAAGAGGTGCATCTTATAGTTGGGAAACATCACACCAAAAGCGCCTGTCTCCGCCGTGGGTGGCTCCACTGCTCGAATGTGAAACTCTGTCAGCTCCTTACAGTTGTCAAAAGCTCCCACGTCAACTGTCGCAACAGTCGATGGAAGGTATATCTTCGTAAGCTTTGCTGCTGAGGCACAGAAGCTATTGGGTATATCAGCGACGCCCTCCGAGATGATCAGCGTCTCTAGGCTCTGTGCACTCTCGAAGGCTGACGGCTTGATGGTGGTAACCGTCGCAGGCGTCTCATAGCTGATACGCTCAGCTGCAGATGGATAGACAACCAGCGTCTCTTTTGCCTTGTCAAAGAGTACCCCCTCCTCCGTACTAAAAGAGGCATTGAGCGATGATACAGAGATACTCTTAAGCTCTGTACACCCACCGAAAGCTGCATCTCCGATGCTCTCGAGAGCCCTCCCTAAGCGCACATCTTGTAGCTTACTACCCCAAAAGCAGGTCTTGCCGATACTCTTTAGGGTCGAACTCTCAGGGAGCGAAGTCAAACCCGTTTTATAGAATGCCATCTCGCCTATGGACTCAAGGCTGTTCGGGAGGTTGATACGCTCCAAGAGGTAACAGCTCATAAAGACCTTAGCGTTTAGCTTGTTAAGTCCCTCTGGCAGGGTCACCTCCTTAAGGGCACTGCACTTGAAGAAGCAAGAAGCTCCAACCGTCGTAATATTACGAGGTAGAGAAAAGGTCTCAAAGTGCTTGTTGCCGTAAAACTTATAGCTGGGCAGTGTACCCTCTAGAGCGCCCTCAGCATTGACAAAATCCGCCTGCGAGAGATCTACATACTTGAGCGATGATAAGCCATCGAGTGTGCCGAGGTCGGCATCGTTGAGGACGCCCCGGACAAGAAGTGTCTCTACACTCGTACTGCTCGCCAGCTGATCGGCTAGTGTACCAGCCTCTGTGATCGTCACCTCTAGACGTGTCTCTTGAGCCAAGATCCTCTGTGAAGTGAAGAGGAAAAGGCTCCACGCCATAATCAAAGCTAAGATCCTAGCTCTAGATAGGAGTATTTGTCTCGTCATAATTATAGTGGTTTAGTTAATTGGTGACACGACTACAGGTATAGCAACGCAGGCTATGCCTCTCATGAGCCAAAGGTACACTTTATTTTCATTCAGTAAAGGTACCCTTACACAACCACTAATCTCTATCTTGAGGTGCTGGAAGGCAACAGTGACACAAGATAGACTGGATCTCTCATGCTTCGATACGACTTTGCCACAGAAGAGGTAGATCCCCACGTGGCTATTCTCAAACCTCCACGTGGCAAATAAAAAATGCCTACGTAGGGACGAAATGAAACTTCGGAGGAATCAAATGAAACTTCGGAGGAAATGATTCGCGCCTACGTAGAGAATAAAAAATAGCCACGTGAGAAACGTAAAATCTCCACGTGGCTATCCTGTTTTATAGTTTCATTTGATAAGAATGCACCAGCCTCGAGTCCCTCCCAGATCCTTAAAATAGGAATTAGCCCTTTTAGGGATCGTATCACAACAACTTCTAAAGCACAGTCATACCCACTAGTTATATAGAAGCAATAATAAAGAAACTCGACTCACACATCATTAAAGATTAGCCCAAAGCAGCCCCCCAACAACACATCGAGAAACGGCAAGAGGGAGCGCCGAGCCTATGCTCGACACTCCCTCTCTTATTGTTACTCTGAGCTAAGACGAGTGGAGGGGCTCTGATCAGCCCTCACACGCTACATAGAGTCTCTCCACATGGGTGGTGAACTATGTAGCTGTGTCTCGTCCACGCTCCTAGTGAGCTACTACTCCTGTGCTGTCTCCTCGGTAGCTGGAGCCTCCTGCTGGGCAGCTGCCTTAGCAGATCCGCCACCACGACGTGAACGACGGGTACGCCTCTTGCCATCGCTCTTAGGAGCAGAGGCGCTCTTGGTGATGTTGTCGTTGAAGTCTACGAGCTCGATAAAGCACATAGAGGCGTTGTCGCCAAGACGTAGTCCAGTACGTAGGATGCGGGTATAACCTCCAGGGCGATCACCGACCTTGTCGATGACGGGGCCATAGAGCTCCTTGACGGCCTCCTTGTCACGCAGGTAGCTGAAGGCTAGACGACGAGATGCGGTGGTGTCGTTTTTTGCCGCAGTGATGATAGGCTCGACAAACTTGCGCAGTTCCTTAGCCTTGGCCACTGTCGTATTGATCCGCTTGTGCATAATGAGCGAGCTAGCCATATTAGCAAGCATAGCCTCACGATGCGCCTTAGAGCGGCCTAGATGGTTGAATTTCTTATTGTGTCTCATAAGAGGGATTAATCATTATCTAATCTATAGGGTGTGAGATCCATATCAAAGTCTAGATCCT
>QWCE01003512.1_pt1 | contig 17242 bp, 13 predicted proteins | sample 1972531 | NCBI WGS metagenome assembly QWCE01 (sample SAMN09866716, study PRJNA288562) | Human gut metagenome isolate term4_stool, whole genome shotgun sequencing... | reverse complement strand
CACCCCGGACGTCCCGTCCACCCCGGAGGTGACCCCGGCAGACCCCGCCGTGACCCCGGATGCCCCTGCACAGGACGGCACTGCACCGGCTGACACGCCCGCCGCAGACACCACCGCAACCGCACAGAACGTGGTGCAGGATGCAAAGCCGGAAGCCGCTGCCGCTGCTTCCACTGCTGCTCCCGCTGCTGCCGCCGTTCTGCCCCAGACCGGTGCAAACTGGCTGGCAGTGGTGGGCACTGCCCTCAGCGGCCTGTTCCTGCTGGCCGCAGGCTTTGTGCTGGACCGCAAGAACCGCCGCATGAACTAAAGCCACCCCCGCCTGCCGTGCGGTTCCGCAAGCAGCACGGCAGTTCGATACCCTTTCATAACAGAACCCCCTCGGGCCCGATGACCCAAGGGGGTTCTGCTTTTTTCAGGGTTTTACTTGCCCGCCAGAAGAATGGCCAGCACGGCTTTCTGCACATGCAGGCGGTTCTCGGCTTCGTCAAAGATCTCGTCGGCGTGCTGCTCGAACACGGCGGTGGAGATCTCCTCGCCCCGGTGGGCGGGCAGGCAGTGCAGCACCATGGCGTCGGGCTTGGCGGCTTCCAGCAGCTTGCCGGTGAGCTGGAAGCCCACAAAATCCCGCAGGCGCTGCTCGCTCTCGGCGGTGCCGGGAGCGGCGGTGTTCCACACGGCAGTGGCCACCACATCCGCGTCCCGCACGCCCTCGACGGGGTCGGAGGTAAAGTGGAAAGCGCTGCCGTACTTGTGGGCAAGCATCAGTACGTCGGCGGCGGGGCGGTAGGCCTCCGGGCAGACGCAGGTGACCTGCATCCCGGCCAGCAGGCCGCCCACGATGAGGCTGTTGGCCATGCTGCCGCCGTCGCCCACAAAGCAGAGCTTCCGCCCGGCCAGGGTGCCGCGGCGCTCCCGGATGGTCATCAGGTCGGCCAGCACCTGGCAGGGGTGCGCATAGTCGGTCAGGCCGTTGATCACCGGCACACCGGCCAGCTCGGCAAATTCTTCCAGATCCCGCTGGCGGTAGGTGCGCCAGACCACGCAGTCGTAGTAGCGGCCCAGCACGCGGGCGGTGTCCTTGAGGGGCTCGCCCCGGCCGGCCTGCAGCTCGGACGTGTTCATGTAATTGCCCAGGCCGCCCAGCTGGTACACACCCACCTCAAAGCTGGTGCGGGTGCGGGTGGACGCCTTGGAGAACAGCATGGCCACCGTTTTACCGGCCAGCAGGGGGGCGGTGCCGCCCAGTTTCTGCTGTGCCTTGAGCTGGTCGGCCACATCCAGGATGTGGGTCAGCTCGCCGGGGGTCAGATCGCTCATTTTCAGCAGATTTTTCATGCCTGCTCCTTCGGAGCCGTCGGCTCCATTGCACCCAGCACCTCGGCCAGGACCTCCAGTGCCATGTCCACATCGTGGGCGGTGAGGGTGAGCGGGGGCAGCAGGCGCAGGCGGGTCTTGGCGGTAAGCACCAGCAGGCCCTTTTCGCGGCAGGCGGCCAGCACATCGGCGGCGGTCACATCGTAGAACTCGATGCCCACCATCAGGCCGATGCCGGAAATGCTCTTGACATGGGGCAGCTTGGCGATGCCGGCACGCAGCTGCACGGCGCGGTCGTTGACATTGGCCAGGAAGCTGGTGTCCATGCGGTCCACCACCACGTTGGCACCGGCGCAGACCACCGGGTTGCCGCCGAAGGTAGAGCCGTGGGTGCCGGGGCCCATGCCGCCGGCCACCTTTTCGCTCAGCAGCACGGCACCGATGGGCAAGCCGCCGCCCAGGCCCTTGGCCAGGGTAACGATATCCGGCTTGAGGTTGTAGTGCTCGCAGCACAGGAAGGTGCCGGTGCGGCCCACGCCGGTCTGCACCTCGTCCACAATGAGCACCAGATCTTTTTCATCGCAGAGCTTGCGCACAGCCTGCACATAATCGGGGTCCAGCGCCATGACGCCGCCCTCGCCCTGGATGAGTTCCAGCATGACGGCGCAGGTGTTGCGGTCCACCAGCTCCTGCAGCGCCTCGATATCCCCCGCCGGGGCATACAGGAACCCCTCATTGAAGGGGCCGAAATAGTTGTGGAATACCTCCTGACCGGTGGCGGTCAGGGTGGCGATGGTGCGGCCATGGAAGCTGTTGACCAGCGTGATGACCGTGGTGCGGTCCTTGCCGTAGTGGTCCACGCTGTACTTGCGGGCGGCCTTGATGGCACCCTCGTTGGCCTCGGCACCGGAGTTGCCGAAGAACACTCGGCTCTGTCCGGTGCGCTTGCACAGCTTTTTGGCCAGCTTGCCGCAGGGGGCAGTATAGTACAGGTTGGAGGTGTGCTGCAGCTTGTGGGCCTGGTCGGACACGGCCTCGGCCCAGGCCAGGTCACAGTAGCCCAGGCTGTTGACGCCGATGCCGCTGGTGAAGTCCAGATACTTCTGGCCCTCGGGGCCCTCGGCATACAGGCCGTGGCCCTTTTCCAGCACCACGGGGTTGCGGTTATAGGTGTGCAGGACGTAGGCATTGTCCCGCTTGATGACTTTTTCAGAATCCATAGATGTACCTCCTGTCGGGTGGAGTCAGGCTTCCCCCTTGGGGGAAGCCTTTTTATGCTCTTATTATAAGTCCATCTCCGGTTTTCCGCAATGCTTATTCCCGGTGGCTACGGCGGTAGAAGCGGGTGCCGGAGCCGCGGTCGGAGAACAACTCCAGCAGGATGGAGTGGGGCACACGGCCGTCGATGATGACCGCCTCGTGCACGCCCTGATAGATGGCATCGGCCATGCCGCCGATCTTGGGGATCATGCCGCCTGCGATGATCCCGGCGGACTTGTAGCCCTCGATCTCGGACACTTCCACCTCGGGGATGAGGGTGCTCTCGTCGTCCTTGTCCCGCAGCAGGCCCGCAATATCGGTCATGGACACCAGCTTTTCGGCCTTGAGGGCAATGGCGATCTGAGCCGCTGCGGTATCGGCGTTGACGTTGTAGGCCTGGCCCAGGTCATCCATGCCGACGGTTGCGATCACCGGGATGAAGCCGCCGTCCAGCAGGCTGGCGATCAGGGTGGCATCCACATGGACGATCTCGCCCACATGGCCCAGCTGGGGGTCCAGCTCGGTGCAGCGCAGCATCTGGCCGTCCATGCCGCACAGGCCGACGCCGCGGCCCCGCAGCTTTGCCACCAGATCCTTATTCACCTTACCGGCCAGCACCTGCTGCACGATCTCCATGGTGGCGTCATCCGTGACGCGCAGACCGTTGGCGAAATGGCTCTCCACGCCCACCTTCTTGAGCATCTCATTGATGGCCGGGCCGCCGCCGTGCACCAGCACCACCCGCACGCCCAGCAGGGTAAGGGTGACCAGATCGTTCATGACGGCGTTCTTGAGTTCTTCGTTGATCATGGCGTTGCCGCCGTACTTCACCACCATGGTCTTTCCGTGATATTTCTGGATGTAAGGGGTGGCCTCGGAAAACAGGCGCGCCATTTCTTCATTTTTCATCTGTGTCTGCTCCTATCAGGTGCGGTAATCGCCGTTGATCTTCACATAGTCGTAGGTCAGGTCGCAGCCCCAGGCCTTGGCGCTGGCGTCGCCGGTGCCCATATCCACCTTGACCAGCACGTCGTGCTCGGCCAGCACCTTGGCGGCCTCATCCTCGCTGTAGGGGTGGTAGGCAGCATTCTCGCACACATACACCTCACCGGCGGCGCTGGACAGCCAGACGCACACCTTGTCGATGGAGAAATCGCCGGGGGTGTAGCCGATGGCGCACAGGATGCGGCCCCAGTTGGCGTCGCGGCCAAAGACCGCTGCCTTGAACAGGTTGGAGCACACCACGCTGCGGCTCACCGCACGGGCAGTTTTCAGGTCGGGGGCGTGGGTCACCTCGCAGGTGATGAGGTGGGTAGCGCCCTCACCGTCACCGGCATGCTCGGCGCACATGTGCTCTGCAATGGCGGTCAGGGCCGCCACAAAGGCATGGTAATCCTCGTTTTCCTCGCAGATCTCCGGATTCCCGGCAAGGCCGGAAGCCATGATGATGAGGGTATCGTTGGTGGAAGTGTCCAGATCCACGCTCATCTGGTTGTAGGTGCCGGGCACCACGGTCTTGAGGGCCTTTTCCAGCAGGACAGGGGACACCGCCGCGTCGGTGGTGTAGAAGGCCAGCATGGTGGCCATGTTGGGGGCGATCATGCCGCTGCCCTTGCCAATGGCACCCACGGTGCACATCTTGCCGCCCAGCTCAAACTGGATGGCGTACTCCTTTTTATGGGTATCGGTGGTCATGATGGCGGTAGCGGCATCGGTGCTGCCCTGCTCGGTGGCGGCCAGCTTGGCGGCGGCGGCAGGGATGCCCCGGGCAAACGGGTCGATGACCATGGGCTGGCCGATGACACCGGTGGAAGCGGGCAGAACGTCCATGGCGTCGATGTCCAGCGCCTTGCCCACCAGCTCACAGCATTCCTCGGCCAGCGCCACGCCGTTGGCGGCGCAGGTGTTGGCGTTGCCGCTGTTCACCACGATGGCCTGGGCATAGCCGTCGGCCAGATGGGCGCGGTCCACCTTGATGGGTGCGCCGCAGACCTTATTGGTGGTGTACACACCGGCGGCGGCACAGCGCACATCGGCCTTGATGAGTGCCAGATCGTATTTTTCGCTATGGTTTGCGCGGATGCCGCAGTGCACGCCAGCCGCTGCAAAACCCTTGGGCGCGCAGATGCCGCCCATAACTTCTTTGTACTGCATAAAGATTCTCCTTTCCCACAAACACTCCCTCAGTCAAGGCATTCGCCGTGCCAGCTCCCTCATGGAGGGAGCCTTTGCGTAACCATCAGCTGCAAAAGCCTCCCTCTTTGAGGGAGGTGGATGCGAACGCCGTGAGCAGACGAAGGGAGTTTTTTATTCCAGCCCTTCGGTCTCCGGCAGGCCCAGCATCAGGTTCATGCACTGGACCGCTGCGCCGGAAGAGCCCTTGCCCAGATTGTCGAACAGCGAGACCAGCATCATCTGGTCGCCTGCGGCGTTCACGGTCATGTACAGCTCCATGCGGTCGGTGCCGGCCATGGCGTTGGAGTACAGGCCGTTTTCCGGCAGAGGTTCGTTCAGGGCGTGCACCTTCACGGTGGCGGCATCCTTATAGTAGTCTGCCAGACCGGCGGCCACGGCTTCGGCGGTGGTACCGGCCACGGTCAGGTCCAGCGGCACCAGCACCTGCATGCCGCAGTAGTAATCGCACACCACCGGCACGAACATGGGCGTATGAGCCAGCCCGCTGATCTCCTTCATCTCCGGCAGATGCTTGTGGGCAAGGCCCAGGCCATAGCTCTTGGGTGCATCCAGCTTGCTGTGGGCCGGGCGGTCGGCGCTCTCATACTCGGCGATCATCTTCTTGCCGCCGCCGGAGTAGCCGGAAATGCCGGTGCAGCTGAAGGGATAGTCCTTCGGGGCCAGACCCAGCTCCACCAGCGGGCGGGCGATGCTGATAAAGCCGCTGGCATAGCAGCCGGGCACCGCCACACGATTGGAATTCTTGATCTTTTCCTTCTGGCCCTTCAGCTCCGGGAAGCCGTAGTCCCAGGCGGCATCGGTGCGGAAGGCGGTGGAGGTGTCCAGCACCTTCACGTCCGGGCGCAGCAGAGGCATGACCTCTTTGGAGGCTGCATCCGGCAGGCAGAGGAAGGCAAGGTCTGCCGAATTGATGACCTTTGCCCGCTCGTTCACGTCCTTGCGGCCCTCGGCCGAGATGGACAGCAGCTCGATCTCCGGGCGTGCAGCCAGCCGGTCGGCGATGCGCAGGCCGGTGGTGCCGGAGGAGCCGTCAATGAATACTTTTACGCTCATGCGTTCTTTTCCTCCCAGGCGGTCAGCTGTGCAGCCGCCAGTGCGATCTGGTTCTTCACGCTGGCTTCGCTGGGGCCGCCGTAGCTGGTGCGGCCCTCGCAGCACTTGACCAGATCAATGGCTTCGTAGATATCGCCCTCGAACAGGCCGCTGTAGCCCTTGAACTCGTCCAGGGTCAGTTCCTCCAGCGTCTTGTCCTTGGCAATGCAGTCCGACACCATGCAGCCGGTGAGCTTGTAGGCATCCCGGAAGGGCATGCCCTTCTTGGTGAGGTAGTCGGCGCAGTCGGTGGCGTTGATGAAGCCCTTGGCAGCGGCGCGGCGCATGTTGGCCGGGATGGTTTTCATGGTGTCCAGCATGGGGGTCACCGTTTTCAGGCACAGTTCCAGCGTGTCCACGGCGTCAAAGATGGCTTCCTTGTCCTCCTGCATATCCTTGTTGTAGGCCAGCGGGATGCCCTTCATCATGACCAGCAGGGTGTTCAGGTCGCCGTAGACGCGGCCGGTCTTGCCGCGGATGAGCTCGGTAACGTCGGGGTTCTTTTTCTGGGGCATGATGGACGAACCGGTGGTGAACGCGTCATCCAGCTCGATGAACTTGAACTCCCAGCTGCACCACAGGATGATTTCCTCAGAAAGGCGGGACAGGTGCATCATGCAGATGGAGATGGCGTTGGCCAGCTCGATGCAGAAATCACGGTCGGATACCCCGTCCAGACTGTTGGCGCAGGGGGCTGCAAAACCCAGCTTCTCGGCGGTGAACTGGCGGTCCAGCGGGTAGGTAGTGCCGGCCAGTGCGCCGGAGCCCAGCGGGCACTGGGCGTCCATGCGGGCGGTGGCATCCTCAAAACGCTGCAGGTCCCGCAGCAGCATGGAGGCGTAGGCCATGAGCGCATGGCCGAAGGTGATGGGCTGGGCCCGCTGCAGGTGGGTGTAACCGGGCATGACGGCGGTGGTGTTCTCGCTGGCCTTCCTGCAGATGACCTTGACGAGCTCCACGATGTAGGCCTGCAGGGTATGGCTGTAATCCCGCAGGGTCAGGCGGATGTCCAGTGCCACCTGATCGTTGCGGCTGCGGCCGGTGTGCAGGCGCTTGCCGGCATCGCCGATGCGGGCGGTGAGGGTCTGCTCCACAAAGGTGTGCACATCCTCGGCATTGGGGTCGATCTCCAGTTTGCCGGAGGCCAGGTCATCCGCGATGGAGGCCAGACCGTTGAGGATATCCTCACAATCCTTCTCCGAGATGATGCCCTGCTTGGCCAGCATGGTAGCATGCACGCCGCTGCCGCGCATATCCTGCGCGATCATGCGCTGGTCGAACCGGATGGAGGAGTTGAAGTCGTTCACGCGGGAGTCCACCGCCTTGGAAAAGCGGCCCTTCCAGAGTTGTTCTGCCATAATTTTATCCTTTACTTTATGTCCAAACCCTCTCAGTCTCGCATTCGCTCGCCAGCTCCCCCGAAAGGGGGAGCTTTTTCAGCTTTTCCGTACCATGCACAAAGCTCGCCCTTCGGGAGAGCTGGCAAAACCGTCAGGTTTTGACTGAGAGGGTTAATTCCTTATAAAAACGGCAAAGCCGCCGCAGGGGGAACGCTCCTGTGGCGGTGCCGCCGGCAACGATGCCGGTTTGGTTACCTGCCGATGAAAGTGTGAAAACAGCGGCAGGGGAAGATAATGCAGTTACTGGACCTGGGGCCAGTTCTTGGACAGCTTTGCGCGCTCCTTGATGGACAGGCCGAACAGGTTGATGAAGCCTGTGGCATCGGCCTGGTTGTAGTCCTCGTCCTCGCCAAAGGAGGCAGTCTGCTCGTCGTACAGGGTGTACGGAGAGGTGACGCCGGCGTTGATCATGTTGCCCTTGTACAGCTTCAGCTTCACATCGCCGGTCACGGTCTTTTCCAGGCTGTCGGCGAAAGCGTCCAGAGCCTCACGCAGCGGGGTAAACCACTGGCCGTTGTACACGATATCGGCATACTTCTGGGCCAGCTGAGCCTTGAAGTGGGAGCTCTCCTTGTCCAGGGTGATGGTCTCCAGCACGTTGATGGCCTTGTACAGGATGGCACCGCCGGGAGTCTCGTACACGCCGCGGCTCTTCATGCCGACCAGACGGTTCTCAACGATGTCCAGCAGGCCAATGCCGTTGGCACCGCCCAGCTGGTTCAGGTACTCCACCAGCTCCACAGCGCCCATTTCCTTGCCGTCCACGGCGGTGGGGATGCCCTTTTCAAAGTGGATGGTCACATAAGTCGGGGTGTCGGGAGCCTGCTCCGGGCTGACACCCAGCTCCAGGAAGCCGGGCTTGTTGTACTGGGGCTCGTTGGCGGGGCACTCCAGATCCAGACCCTCGTGGCTCAGGTGCCACAGGTTCTTGTCCTTGGAGTAGTTGGTCTCACGGTTGATCTTCAGGGGGATGTGGTGAGCCTCAGCGTAGTCGATCTCTTCGTCACGGCTCTTGATGTCCCACTCACGCCACGGAGCAATGATGGCCATATCGGGGCACAGGGCCTTGAGGGTCAGCTCAAAACGCACCTGGTCGTTGCCCTTGCCGGTGCAGCCGTGGCAGATGGCGTCCGCGCCTTCCTTGATGGCGATGTCGGCCAGAGCCTTGGCGATGCAGGGACGTGCAAAGCTGGTGCCCAGCAGATAGTCCTCGTACTTGGCGCCGAACTTCAGGGTGGGGAAGATGTAGTTCTCCACAAAGTCCTTCTTCAGGTCCAGCACATACAGCTTGGAAGCGCCGGTCGCCTTGGCCTTTTCTTCCAGGCCGTCCAGCTCGGTGCCCTGGCCCACATCACCGGAAACGGCGATGACTTCGCAGTTGTTGTAGTTTTCCTTCAGCCAGGGAATGATGATGGAGGTGTCCAGACCGCCGGAGTATGCCAGAACGACTTTCTTGATGTTTTCCTTTTTCATGATGATTGCTCCTTTATAAAAATACACTTTGTTTTTCTGCGCGGGCATCCCTCCCGCGCCGCTCATCTGTTCGGCTGGTGTTTACGCTTTTTATTATACGCTGTGCGGTTTTTCCGTCAATGCCAAAAACCGCCAAACCTTGGGCGGCTTTGCACGGCGTTTTGGTTTAATTTGCATCTTTATGCAATTTTTAAAGAATATATTCGCATATTATGCAATGCAGGTGTATATTCTCATGCAGTCTGCCGGGGCCCCTGCCGGGCCTTTTGGGCAGGCCGCCCAAAACGCAGACGAGCGCCGCCGGGCAGTGTGCCGGGCGGCGCTCAGGGTAAGTTCCGTTTCAGGGGTCGGTGCCGCCGTCGGCGTTACGGTCAGGCCCTTGGCTCCCCCTTTGGGGGAGCTGCTGAGCGGATGCGAAGCTGAGAGGGCGAGCACGCCGACCAACACACAAAAAGGGAGCGGCTCCCGGTCTCAGGAGCCGCTCCCTGCGGTTTTATGGGGTATGTAAGGGGTTACTGGGCCTTCCATGCAATGGCCATGACAGCCTCGCTGTACACGGTGAACTGCAGGCCCGTCTTGGCGTAAGTGTCGATGCTGACGGGGGTCACCACCACGTCACCGGCCTTGTGGAACCGGGTGTCGGCGGTGAACATCTGCACGGCATAGTAGGTCTGTGCGGTCTTGCCGCGGGTGCCCTCCGGCAGGGTGAGCTTGCCGGTCACGCCGCTTTCGGAGAAGCGGTCGTTGGGCAGCACGCCGATGCTGCTGTTGACCTGCACGGTGAAGTGCTCGGCGTTGGCCGGGTCAAAGCCTGCAGCGGTGAGGGCGGCGTCCAGAGCGGCATTGGCAGCGTCCACGCTGTCAAAACCGGCAGCCTTGGCGTCGGCCTCGGTGGTAGCGGCACGGCTGAACCAGGTATCAATGGTGGGATCCAGCATGGGGATGACTTCCTGTGCCGTGAGCACAGCACCGCAGACGCTGCAGTGGCTGCCCTCGGTCAGGCCGTCGGTGGTCTCGGTGGGAGCCACAGCGGGGTCGGTCACCGGGGTATGGCCGGCTGCGTCGATGTCCGTCTTTTCGGTGATCTTACCGCACTTCTTGCAGATCTTGCCCTTCTGGCCCTTCTCGGTGCAGGTGGGGTTCTTCAGGATCTCGAAATCACCATACTCGTGCTTACCGCAGGTGAACTGCTTGATAAAGGAATCAATGAGGTCGGTGACCTGGCCGCCCAGATCATTGACCTTGTTCTGGACAATGTTGTTGACCTTGTTGCCCACCTTATCACTGACCCAGTCTCCCAGCTTGCCGGGCAGGAACTTGTGGACGGTATCGTCCACCTTGTTATCGGCGATATTGCCGGCACTGCTGCCCAGCTCGTCGATCTTATTGGCCACCAGGCCGCTGATGGGCAGCAGGTTGGCCTGCAGACGGTCCAGCACCTTCTGGTCGGACCAGCCCTGGCTGACCCCCTTAGAGGCCTCGTCGGCAGCTTTCTGGACCTGGGCACGGACGCTGTTCATAAAGGTGGGGTCGTTGACCAGCTGCTTTTTGACCTCGGCCCGGACCTCCTCCACAGTGGAGGCACCCAGCTTGGTCTTCAGCAGCATGGCGTAGGTCTTATCCTTCATGACCTCGTCCAGGGCCAGCTCCACAGCGTCGTCCACCAGGGCGTCGGTCATGGTATTCCAGCCCTCGTCACTTTTCGCCACGTCGCTGACCAGCTGCAGCACCATGTTCTTTACATCCGGCATACTGTCGGTGGTCTTTTTCTCGTCGTCCTTTGCGGTGAGGTTATAAATGGCATCGTACACCGTATTGTAGATCAGCTTTTTGATGCCGGTCTCCGGTGCGGTGCTGGCAGGCACATCGGTAGCCAGCTTGTTCACCAGGCTGGTAATGGTCTCCTGGGACAGGAAGCTGTCGTCCAGGCTACCCTTCAGGCTGTCAATGGTAGTATCCAGAGGCTTCAGGATGTTTTCCAGGTCCTTCGGGTCGATACTCACATCCTTGTTCAGCTTGCCTACACTGATCTTCATACTGGACAGCTCGCTCTTTACCGTAGCAGAGATCTGGTCCAGGGCCGCAATGGCTTCTTTCTTGGTCTTGGCCTGCTTTACTGCCTCCTGGGCAGCCTTCAGGGCGTCGTCGATGATCTGGTTGGCACGCTCGTCAGCGGTCATGTCGTCCACCTTCACAGTGTCCATGGCCCCCTGGGTAGTCTTATCTACCACCACGTCCTTGTCGAGTGCGCCAAATTCCTTGGTAGTGCCGCAGCCATAGTCGCAGGTGCTCTTGTACTTGGTGGGAACGCCCAGAATCTCATCGAGGCCCTTATAAGTGGTGTACTTGTGGGGCAGGGGGTTGCCGCCGGGGCCAAAGTTGGCCCGGTCTTCCGTGTCCGTAGCGGTGCAGCCCTCCCGGGTGCAGTGGGCCGTCTCGGTCTGCTGCTGGCAGCCGGGCTTGTCATCGTCTACATACTTGCCCCAAGCGTGGCCCAGAGCCGGATGCTCTTTTGCATAGGTTTCATCAACGTTCTCTGCATTGCAGCCATCCCGCTTGCACACCTGATAGCGCTTGCCGGGGGTGGTGCAGGTGGGGGCTTCAACGACCCACTCTGCGCCCTCAAAATCGTGGCCCAGGGCAGGATGGGCTTCTGCATAGCCCTCCTCTACTACCTTGTGGTTGCAGCCGCTGCGCTTGCAGGCCTGGTACTTTCCTCCGGCAGTAGTGCAGGTAGCCTCCACCACGATCCAATCGCTCATGTCGTGGCCCAGGGCAGGGGCGGTATCCTCCCACCAGTTGTTAAAGTGGAAATTCTTTGTGCACTTCCACTTTTTGCGCTCCGGGGTGGTGCAGGTAGCCGCCTGGGTCTCCAGCAGCACACTCCTTTCGCAGGGACCGCTGTGAGGCTTCCATGCATAGAGCTCTGCGTCGGCCCCGGCAGCTTCCCGGTCCTCGGACAGTTCCGGCAGGGCAGCGGCCTCGTCCTCCTCTGCCACTTCCCGGTCCTCGGACAGCTCCGGCAGGGCAGCGGCCTCGTCCTCCTCTGCTACCGCCCGGTCCTCAGACAGTTCCGGCAGGGCAGCGGCCTCGTCGGCCTCGGTATCGACGTCGGCCTCGTCAGCCTCCGTGTCGGTTTCCTGCTGCTCGGTCTGGGCTGCAGGGGTCTCTACCTCGTCGGCGTCCGCCGCCAGTACGGGAGCCGCCGTGGACAGGGTAAGACCAACGGCCAGCACCAGAGCGGCCACACGTCTGCCCAGTTTGTTGATTTTTCTCACGTTCCATCCTCCTTTAATTGTTGCAGGGTGTCAGGCTTTGCCTGCCGCCCCTGAAAATAGACACATTCACACTTTATGTCTATCACAATTCTAACAAAATTGCAACACAAATCAAGCCAAAAGGCAATATTGCATCCAGAATTTACAATTTTGGACGGGATTTAACCGGCACTGCCCGCGCCGTGCTCCGCAAAGGGGCGTCCGGCGGCCTGCCACGCCGTGCACAAAAGCTCCTTTTGCGCCTTGGGCAGCTTTTTGAGGGCGGCTTCCCGGCGCAGGGCGGCACAGCGGTCGGCGCAGCGTTCCAGGTAGGCAAATTCCACTGCCCCCATGGCCCGGGTATACCGGGCACCCCGGCCCTGGCGGTGGGCCCGGAGCCGGGCGGCAGGGGCGTTGGTCCAGCCGGTGTACAGCTGGCCGCCGGTACAGCGCACCATATACACAAAGGCGGCCTTGGGCCGCGCCGTGCGGTCAGATGCGGCCATTGTTGCGCAGCACCTGACGGCAGGCGGCAATGGCGGTATCCTTGTCCTGGGCCGTGATGAGGAAGCGGCTTGCGTGGCAGAAGCTGATGCCGGGGATGCCGCTCTTCTGCTCGATGACCTCCTGCGGCTGGCCGGCCCAGCTCTGGGGGAAGGGCAGCTTGGAGCGCTTGGTCTTGTGGTCGGTCACGCACTGGGCGCTCCACCCGCCGCGCTGGCTGGGGTACACCACAAACAGGGCGTCGGTCTTGTACAGGCCGTTTTTCCACGGCAGATAGCAGGGCAGCACCACAATGCCGTCGCGGGAGCTCCGGTAGGCCTGCTGCACCTTTTCGTCGGCACGGTTCACGGCGTTGGCGGCGTCGATCTGGTGCTCCAGGATCTGCTTTGCCACCGCCACAGCCTGGAAAAAGCAGGCGTCCTGGTCCTCCTTGGAGTCCCACACGGGGTTGAAGAAGCCGATGGCGTCACACAGGCTGTTCTGCTCGCCGGTGTTGTCGTTCAGGTCCAGCGGCTGGATGAAGTTCTCGTCGATGAGCCGGGCCTGCCGCTCACCCACAAGGCCGGGGCCCAGCACCCGCCACAGCAGGCCAAAGGCCGCGTAGGGCACGCCGTTGGCGCGGTACTCCCGCGGCTCCTGATGGTGGTCGAACATGCCAAAGCCGATGTCGTACACGATGCCGTCAAAGTCATCGGGCACGGTGAAGCCGCGGGTGATCTTGATGTCCGGCCGCAGGATCTGCAGCAGCGCCGTGGCAAACACATCGTCGGCGTGGAACTTGCCGGCATGGGTAAAGCCGTTTGCAGGAATTTTCATAGATGATACCTCATTTTTTGTTTTTTCCGGTCCAGTATACCACACTTTGGCGCAGGGGACAACAAAGCCCGCCGCCGGAGTTTCCCCGGAGGCGGGCTGCTTTTTGTCGTTTATGCGGGAATTACTTGCGTGCCTTGCGGGCGGGCTTGGCGGCGGTGGGCTTTGCGGCAGGAGCAGCCGGGGCGGCGTCGGGCTCACCCAGAGCCAGCACCTGTGCCAGCTCGGCCTGTGCGGCGGCGTTGGTGTCGTCGGTCACGGCCAGCACGTCCGAGTAGAACTGCTCCATACCCTCGCGGGTGGAGAAGTTCGCCACATACATCTGGTTGCCCATGGCACCGGACAGTGCGTCGGGGATGCGGTCCACCATGCGCATGTTGTCCTGATACTTCTGCATGATCTGCTCGTGGCTGTACACAAAGTGTTTGCCGTCGCGGCGGCCGGCAAAGGCGCAGTAGAAGTGCTCGCCCACCGGCAGATCGGTACCGCCAAAGGCGATCATATCGGCCCAGATCTTGTACACGTTGGTGGAGCGGGCAAAGTTGATCATATCCGGGGTAAAGCCGCCGCAGGGGCGCATGTTGACTTCCAGTGCCACGATCTGGCCCTTTTTGCCCATGCTGGCCTGATCCTCGGTCATGCGGAAGAACTCAAAGTGGACAAAGCGGCTCTTGACGCCAAAGCTCTTGACGGCGGCACGGCCTGCGGCGCGGGTGTCCTCCGGCAGATCCTTGATGATGTAGTAGATGGAGTTGTCGTCGTTGTTCACGATGTCCATAATGGACATGGGGCTGACGTTGCCCGCCTCAAAGATGGGGTTGCCGCTGCCGTCGATGATGGCGTCGTAGCTGTTCACCTCGGCCCGGACGAACTCCTCCATGATGTAGGAAACATCCGGGTGCTCCTTGGCCTTGTAGGCCAGGAAGGCTTCCAGCTCGGCGTCGCTGGCCAGCTTGTGGGTATCGGAAGCGCCCACACCGTTGTCCGGCTTGACCACCACCGGGTAGCCCACTTCCTCCACGAACTTCTTGCAGCCTGCCAGATCGTCCACCATGTGATAGCGGGCGGTGGCGATGCCGGCCTTCTGGTAACACTCCTTCATCTTGCTCTTGTACTTGATGCGGGGCATATCCGAGGTCTGGAAGCCGGAAGTGATGTGGAAGTCGGTGCGCAGGGCAGCGTCCCGCTCCAGCCAGTATTCATTGTTGGACTCCAGCCAGTCGATGCGGCCATGCTTGAAGGTGAGGAAGGCCACGGCGCGGTAGACCTCATCGTAATTTTCCAGACTGCCCACCTTGTAGTATTCGTTCAGGCTGTCCTTCAGCTCCGGCTTCAGCTCATCATAGGGCTGGTCGCCGATGCCCAGCACGTTCATGCCGTCGTTCTTCAGCTCCCGGCAGAACTGCCAGTAGTTGGTGGGGAAGTTCGGCGAGATAAAAATAAAATTCTTCATGGTATTCCGATTCTTCTTTCCTCTATAAAAGCGGCCTCGCCCTCTCCGTCCGCTCGCAAAGCTCGCGTCCACCTCTCCCAAAGGGAGAGGCCTTGGCAGTACGGCAAGGCCTTTTGGTTCTGCCAAAGGCTCCCCCTTTGGGGGAGCTGTCACCGAAGGTGACTGAGAGGGCGAGCCATTTTACTCACCTAAAACATACGGCATGTAATACACGACCTGTTTATACCACCAGTCCCAGTCGTGCTTGACGTCGTGGCCCCACAGGTCCACCCACACGGGGATGCCCTTGGCCTCGAAGATGCGCTTGAGGTACCAGGTGGTGTCCGGCTGCTCCCAGGCGCCCTGACCGCAGCAGATGACCGCCTTCTGGTTCCGGTACAGCTCCATATAGGGGTGGTCGGTGGGGAAGTTCCGCATATAGTCCACGGGAGAGTTCTGGTACACCAGCTCGTCCATGTAGTCGCCGAAGCCATAGTGGGCGGTGTAGATGCCGCTCAGCGCCAGACAGCCGCAGAAGATGTCCGGCCGACGCAGGTACAGGTTGACTGCGTGGGTGGCACCCAGACTGCAGCCAAAGGCGATGACGCCGGGCAGGTCGTCCCAGCCGTTGCGCTCCTGGGACAGGCAGCGGATCTTGGGCACGGCCTCGTCCACGATGTAGTGCAGCCACTGCTCATAGCGGCGGATGCGCCAGTAGGGGTCGCCGTTGGTGTCGGACCAGGTCTCCTTGTCCAGCGTGTCGATGGAAAGCACCATGATCTGGCCGGACTCGATCCACGGGGCCAGAGTGTCGGCCATGTGGAAGTCCTCAAAGTCAAAGAACCGGCCGTCCTGACAGGGGATGTACAGCATGGGGCGGCCTGCATGGCCGTAGATCTTGCACTCCATATCCCGGCCAAGGGCGGGGCTGTAATCCTTGAAATACTGCATTTCCATAGTGGTTCCTCCTTCTTGATTCAGGCTTCCCCCTTGGGGGAAGGCTTTTACGCTTCCTCCAGCTCGTACATCAGCGTATGGAACACGAAGGGCAGCTGCTTTTCCCAGCTGGCTTCGCTGTGGGTGCCGCCGGGCACGATGCGGCTGGTGAGGTGGATGCCGCGGGTGAGCACCTTGCCGCACATCTCCGCAAATCCGCAGCGCATGCCGTCGTGGTTGCCCATCTCGCGGGAGCCGTAATCCATGTACAGCACGGTGCCCGGCTCCAGCTTTGCCCGGCCCACAAGGCCCGCCAGCTTGTCCGGGGCCACCCAGATGGAGGGCGACAGGGCCGCCGCCCGGCTGAAGGTGTCGTTGTACTGCAGCAGGGCATACAGGCTCATCAGGCCGCCCATGCTGCTGCCGCCGATGAAGGTGTGCTCCCGGTCGGGCAGGGTGCGGAAGTTGCGGTCGATGAAGGGTTTGAACCGGTGGATGTACCAGCTCATGGTGGCCTGACCCTTGCCGTCGAAGTGGCCGTAGGTGGGGTCGTCGAAGCGATAGGGCGAATACTCCACCAGACGCTCGTTGTTGGGGCCTGCGTTGCACTCCACCGCCGCCACGATCAGCGGCGTGTCGGTGTAGTCCAGATAATCGGCCACGCCCCAGCTCTTGCCGTAGGTGGCATCTTCGTCAAAAAACACGTTCTGGCCGTCGAACATGTACAGCACCGGGAACCGGCGGTCCGGCTCGGCCTCATACATGGTGGGCAGATAAACGTACACTCTGCGCTGCTCGGTGCCGTTGACGGCCGGGTAGCTCACGCTCCATTTTTTGATCATGGTGCTTTTCCCTCTCAATCTTTCCTGCACAGGCACCCCGCCGCTATGCAGGGCTGCCCTTTGTCTGGAATCAGTTTAACACTGTGCAGGAAAGAAAGCAATTGCGCCGGATAATTTCGGAAATTTGACGGAAGGGCTGCCGCCATGATACAGCAAACGCCGCCGAGCGGATGCCTGGCGGCGCTTGCTAAATTCTGAATGGAGAATTGAGGATATCAATACTTCTTCTCGACCGGAACGATCCAGCCCTTGGTGTCGGGGATCTTGCCCCACTGCATCCCGGTCATGGTGTCGTACAGCTTCTGGGTGACAGGGCCGATCTTGCCGTCGCCGATGTAAGCGTGCTCGCCCTTCCAGACCAGCTCCTTGACGGGGGACACAACGGCAGCGGTGCCGGTACCGAACACCTCTTCCAGCTTGCCTTCGCGGGCAGCGGCCATGATGTCGGCAATGGCGATCTTGCCCTCAACGACCTCATAGCCCCAGTCCTTCAGCAGCTCGATGCAGCTGCGGCGGGTGACGCCGGGCAGAACGGTGCCCACGGTGGCGGCAGTGTAGACCTTGCCGTCGATCTTGAACATGATGTTCATGCTGCCGACTTCCTCGACGTACTTCTTCTCGACGCCGTCCAGCCACAGCACCTGTGCGTAGCCCTGCTCCTCGGCCAGCTCACCGGCCTTGATGGAAGCAGCGTAGTTGCCGCCGCACTTGGTGAAGCCG
>QWCE01005769.1_pt1 | contig 17266 bp, 13 predicted proteins | sample 1972531 | NCBI WGS metagenome assembly QWCE01 (sample SAMN09866716, study PRJNA288562) | Human gut metagenome isolate term4_stool, whole genome shotgun sequencing... | reverse complement strand
GTGGAGGGCTGCGCCCATTCTATTTTTGAGATCGTCTCCAACTCCATCGACGAGGCCCGCGACGGCCACGGCGACACCATCAACGTCACCCGCTGCAAGGATGGCAGCGTCATCGTGGAGGACTTTGGCCGCGGTATGCCCGTGGACTGGAACAACGGCGAGGGCCGCTACAACTGGGAGCTGCTGTTCTGTGAAATGTACGCGGGCGGCAAATACGGCGAGGGCGAGGACAACTACGAGTTCAGCCTTGGCCTGAACGGTCTGGGCCTGTGTGCCACCCAGTACTCGTCCGCATGGATGACCGCCGACATCTACCGCGACGGCTTCCACTACCACCTCGACTTCCAGAAGGGCGAGAACGTAGGCGGCTTGCAGAAGGAAGCCTACAAGGGCCGCCGCACCGGCAGCATCATCCACTGGAAGCCCGACGACGCGGTCTTTACGGACATCGATGTGCCCGGCAGCTACTATAAAGATGTGCTGCGCCGTCAGGCCGTCGTCAACGCGGGGCTGACGCTGAACTTCACCGACGAAAAGGAGAAGGACCCCGCCACCGGCAAGGCGTGGAAGGAGAGCTGGTGCTACGAGCACGGCATCGCTGACTATGTGGCCGAGACTGCGGGCGAGGACAGCCTGACCCCGGTGTTCAGCTGCGAGAGCGAGGCTGTCGGCCGCGACCGGGACGACCAGCCGGAATACAAGGTCAAGATGAGCGCAGCTTTTTGCTTCTCTAATAAGGTACAGCTGCTGGAATATTACCACAACTCCTCGTGGCTGGAACACGGCGGCAGCCCGGAACACGCGGTGCGCACGGCCTTCGTCTACCAGATCAACAAGTACCTGAAGGACAAGAACCTCTACAAAAAAGGCGAGAGCGCCATCAGCTTCCAAGACGTGCAGGACTGCCTCGTTTACGTCTCGTCCAGCTTCTCCACCCGCACCAGCTACGAGAACCAGACGAAAAAGGCCATCACCAACAAGTTCGTCTCACAGGCGATGACCGACTTTTTGAAGCACTATCTGGAAGTCTACTTCCTCGAAAAACCGGAGGAGGCCCAGAAGATCTGCCAGCAGGTTCTGGTCAACAAGCAGAGCCGTGAGCACGCCGAAAAAACGCGCCAGAGCATCAAAAAGACCCTCTCCACCCAGATCGACCTCGCCAACCGCGTCCAGAAATTCGTGGACTGCCGCACCAAGGACGCCTCCCGCAGAGAACTCTACATCGTCGAGGGCGATTCGGCTATGGGTGCCGTCAAGCAGAGCCGGGACAGCGATTATCAGGCCATCATGCCCATCCGCGGCAAAATCTTGAACTGCCTGAAAGCCGACTACGCCCGCATTTTCAAATCGGACGTCATCGTGGACCTCATCAAGGTCATGGGCTGCGGCGTGGAGCTGGGCGGCAAGCACAACAAGGAGCTGGCCACCTTCAATCTCGACAACCTGCGCTACAACAAGATCGTCATCTGTACTGATGCCGACGTGGACGGCTACCAGATCCGCACCCTCGTGCTGACCATGCTCTACCGCCTGACGCCGACCCTCATCAACGAGGGCTACGTCTATATCGCGGAGTCGCCGCTGTACGAGATCACCACCAAGGAACACACCTACTTCGCCTACACCGAGCCGGAGAAGGCCACCTTCCTGAAAGAGATCGGCGACAAAAAGTACACGATCCAGCGCTCGAAAGGCCTTGGCGAGAACGACCCGGAGATGATGTGGCTGACCACCATGAACCCGGAGAGCCGCCGCCTGATCAAGGTGCTGCCCACCGACGTGGAGGAGACCGCCCGCGTGTTCGACCTGCTGCTGGGCGATAACCTCGCCGGCCGCAAGGAGCACATCGCCGAGCATGGCGCAGAGTATCTGGATGATTTGGATGTGTCTTAAAGAGGTAAACAATGGCAAAAAAATCTTCAAAAAAATCTCTCAAACCCGTCCGCCCGCAGCTGGGCGACGGTGTTGAGATCCTGAACGCTGGCAGCGTGCTGGAGGATCCCATCACCCGCACGCTGGAGACCAACTATATGCCCTATGCGATGAGCGTCATCGTCTCCCGCGCCCTGCCGGAGATCGACGGCTTCAAGCCCGCCCACCGCAAGCTGCTCTATACCATGTACGAGATGGGGCTGCTGAAAGGCGCCCGCACCAAATCGGCCAACATCGTGGGCAGCACCATGCACCTGAACCCCCACGGCGACGCCGCCATCTATGACACCATGGTGCGCATGGGCCGCGGCAACGAAAGTCTGCTCGTGCCCTTTGTGGACAGCAAGGGCAACTTCGGCAAAGCTTACAGCCGCGATATGTCCTGCGCCGCTTCCCGTTACACCGAGGCCAAGCTCGAAAATGTCTGCGAGGAGCTGTTCCGGGATATCGACAAGGAGACCGTTGACTTCGTCCCCAACTACGACGGCTCCACCACCGAGCCTACCCTGCTGCCTGTCACCTTCCCGACCATTCTGGCCAACAACACGCTGGGCATCGCGGTCGGCATGGCATGCAATATCTGCTCGTTCAATCTGGCGGAGCTGTGCAACACCACCATCGCCCTGATGAAGGATGCCAAGCACGACATCTCCACCACCATGCCCGCCCCGGATTTCGTGGGCGGCGGCCAGATCTTGTACGACGAAGCCCAGATGCGGGAAATTTACGAGTACGGCCGCGGCAGCGTGAAGGTCCGTGCACGCTACAACGTGGTGCCCGGCGAGAACATGATCGAGATCACCCAGATCCCGCCTACCACCACAGTGGAAGCCATCATGGACAAGATCGCCGAGCTGGTCAAGACCGGCAAGATCAAAGAGATCAGCGACATGCGCGATGAGACCGACCTGAACGGCCTCAAGCTCACCCTCGACCTCAAGCGCGGCGTGGACGCGGAAAAGCTGATGGCGAAGCTGTTCAAGACCACCCCGCTGGAAGACAGCTTCAGCGCCAACTTCAACGTCCTCGTCTCCGGCCAGCCCCGCGTCATGGGCGTGCGGGAGATCCTGCAGGAGTGGACGGCCTTCCGAATGGAGTGTGTCCGCCGCCGCACCTACTACGACCTCCACGGCAAGGAAAAGCGGCTGCATCTGCTCAAGGGTCTGGCCGCCATCCTGCTGGACATCGACAAGGCCATCCACATCATCCGCACCACCGAGGAGGAGACCGAGGTCGTGCCCAACCTGATGATCGGCTTCGGCATCGACGAGGTACAGGCGGACTATGTGGCCGAGATCAAGCTGCGCCACCTGAACCGGGAATATATCCTCAAGCGGACGGGCGAGATCGAGCAGCTGGAAAACGACATCGCCGACCTGAAGGATACCCTCGAAAAGCCCGCCCGCATCCGAAAAATCATCATCAAGGAGCTGACGGAGGTTGCCAAAAAGTACGCCCAGCCCCGCCGCAGCGAGATTTTGTACGACCTGCCGGAGGAGGAGAGCGGTGCCGAGGAAGAAACCATCCCGGATTACCCGGTCACCGTCTTCTTCACCCGCGAGGGCTACCTGAAAAAGATCCCGCCCCAGAGCCTCCGCACCGCCGGTGCCCACAAGCTCAAGGAGGGCGACGAGATCATCCAGCAGGTCGAGACGCGAAACAACGTGGAAGCGCTCTTCTTCACCGACAAGCAGCAGGTGTACAAGGTGCGCCTGAACGAGCTGGAAGACGGCAAGGTGGCCCAGATGGGCATCTTCATCCCCGGCCGACTCGGTATGGACGAGGGCGAGAACATCCTCGCCATGGTCATCACCGGCGATTATGCGGGCTTCATGCTCTTCTTCTTCGAGAGCGGCAAGTGCGCGAAGATCCCGCTGGCGTCCTACGCCACCAAGCTGAACCGCCGCAAGCTGCTCAAGGCCTACTGCGACAAGGAGCCGCTGGCGAAGATGGTCTTCCTGCCCGAAGAAACGGAGCTGGCCATCCGCACCAGCGCGGGCCGGATGCTGCTGGTGGGCACGGCGCAGATCAGCGCCAAGGCCACCCGCGACAGTCAGGGCGTGGCGGTCGTGACCCTGAAAAAGAACCAGCACATCGCGTCGGTGGTCCCGGCGGAGACGCTGGAGCTGGCCAACCCCCATCGCTATCGCGTCCGCAGTCTGCCCGCCACCGGGGCGCTGGTTCGTGCTGAGGATGAAGGGGAGCAGCTGAGTTTGCTGTGAGGAAATTATGCAGAATATTGACCTGATTTGTGTCGGCAAGCTGAATGCGAAATATTTCGCCGAGGGCGTGGCCGAGTACCAGAAGCGGCTGGCGGCGTTTGCGTCGTTCCGGATCATCGAACTGCCGGAAGAGAAGATCGAGGAGAAAAACGCCTCCGATGCCGTGGTGAAAAAAGCGCTGGAAAAGGAGGGCAAGGCCATCCTCTCCAACGTCCGCAAGGGCGCGGCCATCGTGGCCATGTGCATCGAGGGCAGGCAGATCTCTTCCGAGGAGCTGGCCCAGTTCCTCGCCGACCGCGCGGGCAGCGGGGCAGGGGATGTGGCCTTCGTCATCGGCTCGTCCCACGGCCTTGCCGACGAGGTGAAAAAGGCGGCCGCCCTCAAGTTCAGCATGGGCCGCATCACCATGCCGCACCAACTGGCCCGCCTTGTGCTGACGGAGCAGATCTACCGCGCTTGCACCATCAACGCCGGCATGAAATATCATAAGTAAAGCAAAAGCGGGCGGTTTCCGCCCGCTTTTGCTTTACAAGCCGGGCGAAACATGGTACAGTATAGCTATGCGGCAGTTGGGAAAGCTGCCCGCCCAAACACACACGACACGGCAAGCCAGCCGCGGACGGAAAGGATGTTATTACAATGGAACAGAGTGAAAAGACCCTTGATATGATCGTCAATCTCTGCAAGAACCGTGGTTATGTTTTCCCCGGTTCCGAGATCTACGGCGGCCTTGCAAACAGCTGGGACTACGGCCCGCTGGGCGTTGAGTTCAAGAACAACGTCAAGAAGGCTTGGCTGAAGAAATTCGTGCAGGAGAGCCCCTACAACGTTGGTCTGGATGCGGCCATCATCATGAACCCCCAGACTTGGATCACCACCGGCCACGTCGCCGGCTTCTCCGACCCGCTGCTGGACTGCCGCGCCTGCAAGGCACGCCACCGCGCCGACAAGCTGATCGGGGACGAGCACCCGGAGGTCAACGTCGATGCCATGAGCTTTGACGAGATGGACAAGTTCATCGCCGAGCACGAGGACATCGTCTGCCCCGTCTGCGGCAAGCATGACTTCACCCCCATCCGCAAGTTTAACCTGATGTTCAAGACCGCCATCGGCGTCACCGAGGACAGCTCTTCCACCTGCTATCTCCGCCCGGAGACCGCACAGGGCATCTTCGTCAACTTCGCCAACATCCAGCGCACCACCCGCCGCAAGCTGCCCTTCGGCGTGTGTCAGGTGGGCAAGGCCTTCCGCAATGAGATCACGCCGGGCAACTTCACCTTCCGTACCCGCGAGTTCGAGCAGATGGAGTGCGAGTTCTTCTGTAAGCCGGGCACCGATCTGGAGTGGTTCGCTTACTGGAAGGATTACTGCGAAAATTGGCTGCTGAGCCTCGGCATCAAGAAGGAGCATCTGCGTCTGCGCGACCACGAGCCCGCCGAGCTGGCTTTCTACAGCCGTGCCACCACCGACATCGAGTATGCCTTCCCGTTCACCGACTGGGGCGAGCTGTGGGGCATTGCGGACCGCACCAACTACGACCTGAGCCGCCATCAGGAGGCTTCCGGCAAGAGCTTGGAGTACTTCGACTCCGAGACCAACGAGCACTACATCCCCTACGTCATCGAGCCTTCTCTGGGCTGCGACCGTGTGGCGCTGGCCTTCCTGTGCGAGGCCTACGACGAGGAGCACCTCGTGGATGCCAAGGGCAAGGAGGATGTCCGCACCGTGCTGCGTCTGCATCCGGCTCTGGCTCCCTATAAGTGCGCCGTCCTGCCCCTGAGCAAGAAGCTGGGCGAGAAGGCCATGGAGATCCGCAACGAGCTGAGCAAGTACTTCATGGTCGATTACGACGACACCGGTTCCATCGGCAAGCGTTACCGCCGTGAGGACGAGATCGGCACTCCGTACTGCATCACCGTGGACTTCGACACCGTCGGCGACGAGGCCAAGGGCATCGTGGCAGACCACTGTGTCACCGTCCGCGACCGCGACACCATGGAGCAGGTCCGTATGCCCATCTCCGAGCTCAAGAGCTACATCGAGAGCAAGATCGAGTTCTGAGTTTTTTGATCTCAGAGCGATAAAATCAGCCCCGCCGTTGCAATTTCGGCGGGGCTGTGGTATAGTATAAGTAGACGAAGAGAATGCTGCCCGGCAAACGGTCAGCACCTTTCCGGCATGTCAACTATAAAAAGTGACCGCACGAGTTGGGAGCTGGGCGGTCACTTTTTATGTGTAAAGATCTTCCATGCGATGTCGAACATGCCAAAGCCGACGGTTGCAAGTAGCGTCAGCAGAGCTAAAGTCTCCAAGAGCGTCATGAAGCATCCCCCCCTTCCGCATAAAACGTCGGGGGTGCATAAAAATTGTCTGCCTCCCCGACGCAAGGCCGGAAAGGTGAACGGACCGCATGCCGTATGTGGGCAGCATTCTCAAAAGTCAGTATACCAGACGTTTCGACTGTTTTCAACAGGCCGAGGCGTCTTTTGTTTTGGAAGAGTGGACAGCGGCACACAAAAAAGGTATACTAGATTCAAATCGATTTTTACACCGCAGGAGGCTGTATCGTGGAAAACTTCAACGAACTTTTGAAAAAATATGCCGATTTTATCGTCCGGGTGGGCGTGAACCCCCAGCCGGGCCAGACTCTGATCATCCGCTGCCCGCTGGAAGCGGCCCCGCTGGCGCGGCTGTGCGTGCGCAGCGGCTTTGAGGCCGGTGCACGGGATGTGCAGGTGGACTGGAGCGACAATGCTGTTTCCCGCACCCGGATGGAGCTGGGCAGTGAGAGCGCGCTGACCGACAACAAGCCCTACCAGCTGCGCCGCTATCTGGATTACGCCGAGAGCGAGGGCGGCGTCTGTGTGCTGCACCTGCTGGCCGATGACCCGGAGGTCTACGCCGGGCTGGACAGCGGCAAGATCGGCCGCGTGAATGCGGAGAACCGGAACTTCATGGCCCCGTGGCGGGAGTACACCATGAACGACCGCGTCCAGTGGTCCATCGCTGCCATGCCCAGCGCCCCGTGGGCCAAGAAGATGTTCCCGGAACTCGACACCGATGCCGCCATCGAAAAGCTGTGGCAGCTCATCTTTGACGTCTGCCGTGTGACCGGCGGCGACCCGGTGGGCGAGTGGAAGGCCCATCTCGACCGCCTGATGACCCTGCGGGACAAGATGAACGCCTTCGACCTCGAAAGCGTCCGCTTCCAGAGTTCCAACGGCACCGACCTGACCGTGGGTCTGGCCGAAAAGGCCCGCTGGGAAAGCGCCGGCAGCAAGAACGAAAAGGGCGTGGACTTCCTGCCCAACATCCCCACCGAGGAGGTCTTCACCGCGCCCCACAAGGATAAGGTGAACGGCGTGGTCTACGGTACCAAGCCTTATGTCTTCAACGGCCAGCTCATCAAGGGCTTCCATGTCACCTTTCAGGATGGCAAGGTCGTCGAGCATGGGGCCGAGGAGGGGGCGGAGCTGCTGGGGCAGCTGCTGGACACCGACGCCGGTTCCCGCAGCATCGGCGAAGTGGCCCTCGTGCCCGCTTCCAGCCCCATCAACCGCAGCGGTGCGCTGTTCTACAGCACCCTGTTCGATGAGAACGCGGCCTGCCACATCGCCTTCGGTGCCAGCTATCCCGGCACCACCGAGGGCGGCACGGCCCTGACCAAGGAAGAGCTGCTGGCCCGCGGCATGAACCAGTCTGCCATCCATGAGGATGTCATGATCGGTGCCGAGGACAGCCACATCACCGGCAAGTGCCGCGACGGCCGCACCGTGGAGCTGTTCAAAGACGGAGTGTGGGTGCTGTAAAAGCTTTTTTAACGAAAGCGCTTGCATATTTTGCCGGAGTATGGTATATTCTATTTGTACGATATAACTTTTATGGAACGTGGGCCGCAAGGTCCGCGTTTCTTGTTTGTTTGGAGGTTTTTTATGGCGAAGCAGTCTGGCGGCAATACCGCCCAGAGAGTCGAAGCACTTGTCCGCCCCACCGTGGAGGGCATGGGGCTGCGCCTGTGGGATGTTGTGTTTGAGAAAGAAGGTCCGGACTGGTATCTTCGCGTCCTGATCGACAAGACGGACGGCACCACCATGGACACCGACACCTGCGCCGATGTCTCCCATGCGCTGGACCCCATCCTCGATGAGGCAGACCCCATTGAGCAGAGCTATTATCTGGAGGTGGGCAGCCCCGGTTTGGGCCGCAAGCTGACCCGCCCGGAGCACTACGAGGCCGTCAAGGGGCAGAAGATCAGCGTGAAGCTGTTCCGCGCCAACGAATACGGCACCAAAGAGTTTTCCGGTATCCTGACCGGCCGCGAAGGGAATACCATTACGGTTGAGACGGAGAACGGCACTGTGAACTTTGAAGCGTCGGCCGCCAGCACCGTGCGTCTGTGCGACGACGAGGATCTGTTTGATTGAAAAAGAGAAAAAATTAGGAGGAACCCGAAAAATGGCAGCTGCGAATAATGAATTTTTTGAAGCTCTCTCCATGCTGGAGCACGAGCGCGGCATCACCGCGGAGTACCTGATCGAGAAGATCAAGGCCGCCATCGTGATCGCCGTCAAAAAGAACTACGAGGTCGAGGACGACAATGTGATGGTCGAGATCGACCCCGCCACCGGCAAGTTCAATGTGGCCCTGCTGCAGAACGTCGTTGCCGATGAGGATTGGTACGACGAGCACGCCGAGATCGGCCTGACCGAGGCTCAGAAGCTCCGCAAGAGCTACGAGATCGGCGACCGCGTCGTGACCCCCCTCAAGACCAAGGACTTCGGCCGCATCGCTGCTCAGACTGCAAAGCACGTCATCCGTCAGGGTATCCGCGAGGCCGAGCGCAGCCAGCAGCTCAGCGAGATCCAGTCCCGCGCACACGATATCATTCAGGCCACCGTTACCCGCGTGGACAACGAAAAGGGCATCGTGGCCCTTGATCTGGGCAAGGGCGGCGAGGCCATCCTGCCCCGCAACGAGCAGGTCCCCGGCGAGGTCTACACCGAGGGCGAGACCCTGCAGGTCTACGTCGTGGACGTTGTCAGCGGCGAGCGCGGCGCCCGCGTCATGATCAGCCGCACCCATCCGGGTCTGGTCAAGCGCCTGTTCGAGCTGGAAGTGCCGGAGATCTACGACGGCACCGTGGAAGTCAAGGCCATCAGCCGCGAGGCCGGTGCCCGCACCAAGATGGCTGTCTGGTCCAAGGACCCCAACGTCAACCCCGTTTCTGCCTGCATCGGCCCCCACGGCGACCGTGTGGCCGCTGTGGTCGAGAAGCTGGGCGGCGAGAAAATCGACATCGTGAAGTGGAGCGAGGATGTCTCTGAGTTCATCTCCGCTGCCCTCAGCCCCGCTAAGGTCCTCAAGGTCGAGCTGCTGCCCGGCGAGACCCGCTCCTGCCGCGTCACCGTTCCCGACCAGCAGCTGAGCCTCGCCATCGGCAACAAGGGCCAGAACGCCCGCCTGTGCGCCCGCCTGACCGGCTACAACATCGACATCCGCCCCGAAAGCGGCTACTACGGTGAGGAAGAGCCCAAGGCAGAACAGCCTAAGACCGAGGAGACTGCGGAATAATCCGCCGCCCCACGCCGAAGGAGGGAAATCGGATGGCACAAAAGAAGATCCCTGCCCGCCAGTGCATCGGCTGTATGACCAGCCGCCCCAAAAAGGAACTGGTGCGGGTGGTGCGTGCGCCCAGCGGCGAGATCAGCATCGACCTCGTGGGCAAAAAGCCCGGCCGCGGAGCCTACCTCTGCCCGGACCCGGCCTGTCTGGCCAAGGCAAAGAAGAAAAAGGCGCTGGAGCGCTGCTTTGAGCAGCCGGTTCCCGCCGAAGTGTATGACGCACTGGCCGCGCAGCTGGCCGGTGCTGCAAAGGAGGCAGAGCAGAATGGCGAAGCATAAGAACAACACCCCCGAAAAGCCCGCCCTGCCCCCGCAGGAAGCGCTGTATCAGGCCGTGAGCCTCTGCCGCAAGGCCGGGGCCTTGACCATGGGCTTCGACGCCGTGGAGGATGCGTGCGTCAAAGGCAAGGCATGGCTCGTGATGGTGGCATCCGACGCCAGCGCCAAGACCGTGCAGCGGCTGAACTACGCAGTGGGTGATCTGGTGGACGTGATCACCATGCCGCTGACGCAGGACCGGCTGGCCGATATCAGCCGCAAACCGGTGGCGGTGTACGCCGTGACCGACCGCAACCTCGCAAAGCTCTGCTTTGACCGTCTTTCGGACTGCGGGGCAATCAAAAATGAGGAGGATATGAGCGAATGACCGTAAAATATAAAGTAAGCGATTTTGCAAAGGACCTGAATGTTTCGGCAAAGAAGGTCCTCGATGAGCTGGCCGCCATGGGCAGCACCGGCAAGAAGAACAGCTCCACTCTGGAGGAGAACGAGCTGAACTACCTGCTGGAGAAATTCAGCAAGGACAACAGTGTGGCCGACCTGACCGAGTACCTGAACAGCGCAAAGCAGCCGGTTCAGGAGAAGAAGGCCGAGAAGAAGGCAGAGAAGAAGGCAGAGCAGCCCAAGGCCGAAAAGCCCGCTCAGCCCGAAAAGAAGGCCGAACCCGCTTCCCAGAACAATAACAAGAAGCACAGCGATAAGAAGAACGAGCAGCACAAAAAGCGCCAGCGCGGCCAGCGCCAGCGCCAGCAGTTCCAGAAGGGCAAGCGCGAGACCGAGTTCGAGCGTCTGCAGCGCATCCAGCTGGAAAAGGCCCGCAACGCGCAGCTGAAGGTCTCCATCCCCGACGAGATCACCGTCGGTGAGCTGGCTGCCCGCCTGAAGCAGCAGGCCGGTAAGGTCATCGCCAAGTTCATGCAGATGGGCGAGATGCACGCCATCAACGACGTCATCGATTTCGACACTGCTTCTCTGCTGGCGGAGGAGTTCCACGCCAAGGTCGAGCACGAAGTCCACGTCACCATCGAAGAGCGCCTGTTCACGCAGGAAGAGGACGCCGAAGAAGATCTGGTGGAGCGTCCGCCGGTCGTCTGCGTCATGGGCCACGTTGACCACGGCAAGACCAGTATCCTTGACGCCATCCGCAAGACCAACGTTACCGCGGGCGAGGCCGGCGGCATCACACAGGCCATCGGTGCTTATCAGGTCAAGGTCAACGACAGCCTGATCACCTTCCTCGACACGCCGGGCCACGAGGCATTCACCTCCATGCGTGCCCGCGGCGCCAACATGACCGATATCGCGGTTCTGGTCGTGGCTGCCGATGACGGCATCATGCCCCAGACCGTCGAGTCCATCAACCACGCCAAGGCTGCCAACGTCAAGCTGATCGTGGCCATGAACAAGATGGATAAGCCCACCGCCAACCCGGAGCGGGTCATGGAAGGCCTGACCAAGTACGGCATCATCACCGAGGACTGGGGCGGCGATGTCGCCTGCATCCCCGTTTCCGCGCTGACCGGCATGGGCATCAACGACCTGCTGGAGCGCATCGCGCTGGAAGCTGAGGTCATGGAGCTGAAGGCGAACCCCAACCGCCGCGCCAAGGGTGCTGTCGTTGAGGCCCGTCTGGATAAGGGTCAGGGCCCCATCGCCACCATTCTGGTCCAGAACGGCACCCTGCACGCCGGTGATGTCATCATCGCCGGTACCGCCGTGGGCCGCGTGCGCACCATGCGCAACGATAAGGGTCAGATGCTGGAGAATGCCGGCCCCTCCACCCCTGTGGAGATCACCGGCCTGACCGCCGTTCCCGAAGCGGGCGACCTGTTCGAGGCCGTTGCCGACGAGCGTCTGGCCCGTGAGCTGGCCGAGCAGCGCATCGCTGCCGCCAAGGAGAAGCAGTTCTCCGCCTTCCAGAAGGTCACGCTGGATAACCTGTTCAGCCAGATGGCCCAGAACGATATGAAGGAGCTGGCCATCGTCGTCAAGGCGGATGTGCAGGGTTCTGCCGAGGCCGTCAAGCAGAGCCTCGAAAAGATCTCCAACGACGAGGTCCGCGTCCGCGTCATCCACGCCGGTGTCGGTGCCATCAGCAAGTCCGACGTCGATCTGGCTGACGCCTCCAACGCCATCATCATCGGCTTCAACGTCCGCCCCGACAACGTGGCGAAGGAAGAGGCTGCGGCCACCAAGGTCGAGATGCGGATGTACCGCGTCATTTACGATGCCATCAACGATGTCACCGCCGCTATGAAGGGTATGCTGGCTCCCAAGTTCCGCGAGGTCTCTCTGGGCGAGCTGCAGGTCCGTCAGGTCTACAAGATCTCCAACGTCGGCACCGTTGCCGGCTGCCGTGTCACCAGCGGCAAGATCACCCGCGACAGCAAGGTGCGTGTCGTCCGTGACGGCATCGTCATCACCGAGGACGAGATCGCATCTCTGAAGCGCTTCAAGGACGACGCCAAGGAAGTGGCCGAGGGCTACGAGTGCGGCGTTACGCTGGCGAAGTTCGCGGATGTCAAGGAGGGCGACGTGTACGAGGCCTTCAAGATGGAAGAATACCGCGACTAAGTGGTTTATTATGTTAGAGGAGAAACTGAATGTCTCAGAAAAATATGGGGCGTCTTGCCCAAGACATGAAGCGTGAGCTCATCGCCATCATCGGGCGGCTGAAGGACCCGCGCTTGGAGGGCGGTCTGCTGACCGTCACCCGTCTGGACGTGACGCCCGACCTCGATGTGGCAAAGGTCTACGTGAGCGTGATGGGCCGCCCGGACGGCCCCAAGCCCGCCATCGAAGCGCTGAACCGCGCGGCGGGCCATGTGCGCACCGAGGTCAGCAAGAAGATGCACATCCGTAAGGCCCCGCGCTTCATCTTCGTGGAGGATGACGGCGCCGCCTACGCAGCCCACATCAATGAGCTGCTCCGCGAGCTGAATGTGAACGGCGGCGAAGAGCCGTCGGAGACCGAGGAATAACAGCCTTGCGGAAAGGATGGATCATGGGATGACAGAACAACTGAATGTGCAGCAGATGGTCGAAAAGCTCCTTGCTGCGGACAACGTTTTGATTCTGTGCCACAAAAACCCGGACGGCGATACCATCGGCTGCGGCAGTGCCCTGTACTATGCGCTCAGTGCGCTGGATAAAACAGCGGCGGTGCTCTGCTCCGACGCCGTCCCCGGACGGTATGCGTTTACCAACCCCCGCCTGTACAAGGGCGAATTCGAGCCGGAGATCGTCGTGGCGGTGGACGTGGCAAGCGTCCAGCTCTTTGGCGAAAACAACGGGATGCCGCAGTTCTCCCGCCATGTCGATCTCTGCATCGACCACCACGCGGGCAACAGCGGCTACGCGGAATATACCCTGCTGGACGGCCATGCCGCTGCGGCGGCAGAGCTGCTGTACGACGTCATCTGCGCCATGGATGTGGATCTGACAGCCCACATGGCCAACTGCCTGTACACCGGCCTGTCCACCGACACCGGCTGCTTCAAGTTCTCCTCCACCACGGCCCGCACCCACATCATCGCGGCCAAGCTCATGGAGGCAGGGGCGCGGGTCGAAGAGTTGAACACGCTGCTCTTCGACACCAAGCCTCGCGAGCGGATGGAGGCGGAGCGGATCGCGCGGAACCATCTGGAATATCATCTGGATGGCCGCTGCGCCCTCATCTACCTCACCCGCGACGAGATCGAGCAGAGCAAAGTGGACCCCGCCGACCTCGAAGAGCTGACGGGGCTGCCCATCAGCATCGAGGGCGTCAAGGTCGGCCTGACCCTGCGCCAGCAGCCCGGCGGCAGCTACCGCATCAGCGTGCGCACCGCCAAGGGCGTGGATGCGTGCGAGATCGCCAAGCGTCTGGGCGGCGGCGGCCACACCCGCGCGGCGGGCTGTGAACTGCTGGGTAACCTCGACAACACCAAGAGCGCCATCCTCGCCGAGGTGGAAGCGGTGCTGGATGCGCCGCAGGAGGGCGCATGATGCAGGGCATTCTCATCGTCGATAAACCGACGGACTGGACCAGCTTTGACGTCATCGCCAAGCTGCGGGGCATCCTCGGCACCCGGAAGCTGGGCCACAGCGGCACGCTGGACCCCATGGCCACCGGGGTGCTGCCGGTGTTCTGCGGCGGGGCCAGCAAGGCCGTTGACCTGCAGCTCGACCACACCAAGGCCTACCGCGCTGTGCTCAAGCTGGGCGCGCGGACCGACACCGGCGACGTGACCGGCACCGTGCTGGAAACGGCCCCGGTCACGGCAGGGGAGAAGGAGCTGCTGGAAGTCCTCCCGCAGTTCGTCGGCTCCCAGATGCAGACGCCGCCCATGTACTCGGCGGTCAAGATCAACGGCCAGCCGCTCTACAAAATGGCGCGGCAGGGCATCGAGGTGGAGCGGAAAGCCCGCCCCATCGAAATCTTCAGCCTAGAGTACGGCGGCAGCCCGGCGGAGAACGAATACGAGCTGACGGTACGCTGCTCCAAGGGCACCTACATCCGGGTGCTGCTGGAGGACATTGCCGCCGCCATAGGCCAGAAGGGCACGATGAGCGCGCTGCGCCGGGTGGCTGCGGGCGTTTACACCGAGGCCGATGCGCACACGCTGGAAGAGATCCAAGCGGCCAAGAACGAAGGCCCCGCCGCGCTGGAAGCACTGATGCTCCCGGTGGAGAGCGTGTTCGGATCGCTCCCGCTGCTGACGGTGGCCCCCAAGGTGGAACAGCACCTCTACAACGGCTGTCCCACCAGCCGCTACCCCGCCGCCGACGGGCGCTACCGCGTCCGGAACGAGGCCGGGCAGTTCTTGGGTCTTGCCAACATCGTGGGCGGGGTGCTCAAGGTCGAAAAGCTCTTTGTGGAGCGAAACTGATAGAAAAAGGAACGAAAATCCAATGCAGATCCTATCCTCTCTTTCGCCGCTGGCGCTGGAACACGAGGGCGGCACCGCTGTCGCCATGGGCTTTTTTGACGGCATCCACATCGGCCACCGTGCGGTGATCGACGGGGCTGTGGCATGGGCCAAGGCCCACGACGCGGCACCGGCGGTGTTCACCTTCCAACTGCCCGCCGACAACAAAATGAAGGGCAAGCGTCTGCTCTCCACCGAGGACAAGCACGCCCTGATCGCCAGCCTTGGGGTGGAGTATTACCTCTGCCCCCAGTTCGAGGAGATCCGCGCCATGACGCCGGAACAGTTCGTGTACGGCATCGTGCAGGACTGCCAAGCCAAGGCGCTGTTCTGCGGCGAGAACTTCACCTTCGGGGCCAAGGCGGCCGGTACCCCCGATCTGCTGCGCAGGCTCTGCGCCCCACTGGGGGTGGAGGTCGTCGTGGTGCCCATGACCCAGTTTGAGGAAAAGCCGGTGTCCTCCACCCGCATCCGCACCGCGCTGGAGGGCGGCGACATCCCGGCGGCCAATGCCATGCTGGGGATGCCCTATGCCATCCGCTTTGCGGTGCAGCACGGCGCGGGGCTGGGGCACACGCTGGGGGTGCCCACCATCAACCAGATCTATCCGCAGGGGTTCCAGCTGCCGCGCTTCGGCATCTATATCACCCGCACCAAGATCGGGGAGAAGTGGTATCCCTCGGCCACCGGGCTGGGCACCCGGCCCACGGTGAACAACGACACCTCCAAAGTGACCTGCGAGACCTTCATCCCCGGCTTCTCCGGCGACCTCTACGGTGCCGACCCGGTGGTGGAGTTCCACGCCTACCTCAGCCCCAGCAAAAAGTTCGACTCGCTGGATGAGCTGAAGGACTGCATCCACCATGCAGCCCGGCGGGCGCAGGAATATTTCGCAAAACCGGAAAAGAAAGCACAGAATGTATAAATTTTTCTTGCATTTTACATCCGGTTCTGTTATACTAAACTTGTTACCGCAGCACGGGGCTGGGAGTATGCCCGTTTCCGGGAGTACCGTTTTCCCGCTTTCTGTGCCGTCGGCCTGCTGGCCTACCTCCAGAAGAAGGACATCGAGCGTTACCGTGCTCTGATCGCAACTCTGGGTCTGCGTAAGTAATAGAAAACAGAGGGCAGGTACCGCGTATGTGGTGCTTGCCCTTTGCTTTTTTGTGGAACAAACGGCCGCTGCTGCGTGTTGCAGCAGTAAATCGAACGCCTGTGCAAAGCCTTTTGGGGGCAGCGGCACGGGCGCTGGATTTATTGCTATGATGCGCGGCGGGCAGCCTTTTGGAAGATAAAAACCGCTAAAAGGACAAAGGAGGCAAACCAAATGGCAATCGAATTTGGTTCCCGTAAGGAGACCTTTGAGAACTACAAGGTCTACGAGACCACGCTGGCCGGCCGCCCGTTCAAGGCAGAGATGGGCAAGATGTGCGGCCTGTCCAACGCAAGCGCCCTGATCCGCTACGGCGAGACCTGCGTGATGTGCAACGTCGTCATGAGCCCCAAGCCCCGCGAAGGTGTGGATTTCTTCCCCCTGAACGTGGAGTATGAGGAAAAGCTCTACGCCGCTGGCCGCATCCCCGGCAGCTTCATGCGCCGCGAGGGCCGCCCCGGTGAGCGCGCCATCCTCACCAGCCGCGTGGTGGACCGCCCCATGCGCCCGCTGTTCCCCAAGGAGATGCGCAACGATGTCTGCATCACCATGACCGTCATGAGCCTTGACCCCGATTGCAGCCCGGAGATCGCCGGCATGATCGGCGCATCCCTCGTCACCGCCGTGTCTGAGATCCCTTGGAACGGCCCCATCGGCGGTGTGCAGGTGGGTCTGGTGGACGGCGAGATCGTCCTGAACCCCACGCAGGAGCAGCGCAAGAAGAGCGACCTCGCCCTGACCGTTGCCGCCACCATGGATAAGATCGTCATGATCGAGGCCGGTGCCAACGAGGTGGATGAGGACACCATGCTGAACGCCATCAAGGCCGCTCACGTGGAGATCAAGAAGATCATCACCTTCATCAACCAGATCGTTGCCGAGCGCGGCAAGCCGAAGATCGACTTCCAAGTCGTCGGTCTGGATATGGACGTCTACCACGCCATCCAGAACAAGTACCTCGACGACTTCAAGGCTGCCATGGATACCGACGACAAGAACGTGCGCGACGCCGCTCTGCTGCCCATCATGGACAAGATCGCCGAGGAGTATCCCGACCTGACCGACGCCGACCTCGACCTCGTCAGCTACAAGATGCAGAAGTACGTCGTCCGCCGCTGGCTGCTGGATGAGGGCAAGCGCGTGGATGGC
>QWCE01003498.1_pt1 | contig 17269 bp, 11 predicted proteins | sample 1972531 | NCBI WGS metagenome assembly QWCE01 (sample SAMN09866716, study PRJNA288562) | Human gut metagenome isolate term4_stool, whole genome shotgun sequencing... | reverse complement strand
GCGATAGCTAATCACATTAGCCACTTGAGCGGCATTTTCCCGTCCGTATTTGTTATAAACGTGCTGAAGTACTTTTTCGCGCTGACTAGATTCAATATCCAGGTCAATATCGGGCAGATCTTTGCGGTCTGGGGTTAGGAAACGGTCGAATAGCATCTGGTGACGCACCGCATCTACCGCGGTGATTCCCAGGCAGTAACAGACTGCCGAGTTGGCGGCGGAGCCACGTCCTTGCACATAGATACCGGAGGAAAAACAGTAGTCAACTATTTCTTTCACAATTAGGAAGTACCCGGAGAATCCTTTTTGGAAAATCACTTTCAATTCTTTCCTAATTGTTTCTGCCGCTTTTTCCGGCACCGGATCCCCGTAGCGGCTGCGAGCTCCCTGCCAGGAAAGCTGCTCTAAGTAGGAATCGGCGCTATAACCGGGGGGCACCCGGGCTAAAGGTAGATGCGGCACCGGGGTAGAAAAATCAAAAATCAGGTCTTTACCTATTTGGGCAGCGTTATCGACTGCGCCCGGAAAATGCCGATGAATCCGAAGCATCTCAGCTGCGCTACGCAACATGGCATGGCAAGCGGGCAAGTCGTCTTGGATTTTATCGAGAGGACGCGCCAGGCGAGTGGCGGTCATAACATCTGCTAGGCGCTGACTGGCGGGGTTAGCACAGCGGGCAGCGCTGGTGGCTACCAGGGGTAACTTGGTTTTGCGTGCCAAGTGAGCTAGCTGTGCCGCTAAGCGCTCTTCCCCATCGAAACCGGCTAAGGCGGCCTCTACCGCGATATTTTCTGCCCCAAACAGCTCTTTTAGCTGCTCGAGGAAGCGGGTAGCCGCCGCGATTCCGGAGCGGTAAAGTACGCGCCGCAGCGGCCCGGCGCGGGTTCCGGTTAATACTAGCCACTGTCCTTTTGCCCAGGAGGCTAACTCGGATAGGTTTTGCCGGTCTGCTTCCCGCCTGCCGGCTGCTAGGTGATGGGCACTGATTGCCCCTGTTAAAGCGGAATACCCCTGGCTAGAGCGGCAAATAATCGGCAGATGGGTTTCATCTTCTAAAGTAAATTCACACCCCGGCAGGAAAGGTAGCTCGGCTTGGCGGGCGGCGGAGCGTGCCTCCATTAACCCGTAAACTCCGTCATAATCGAGTAGCGCCAGACCGGATAGCCCCAGTTTTTTCGCCCCGTGCACCATTTCGCGCGGCGAACACGCCCCGACTGCGAAGGAATATGCCGAATGAGCGTGCAACTCGATATAGCCGCTCATTTTTGCCCCTCCCAGGCATCTAGCCACCAGGAGGATTTGCGGTACACCAGCAGTAAGGTTTCTTGCTCGCCGTAGACTCGCAGGAAAATTCGCGGTCCTAGGTGATTGGGCGCCCCGGGACGCCACCACTGTCCGTTTATCGGCCAGGGGCCTTCAGTTTTCCGCACCTCGATTTTCCGTCCAGCTACCTGCACCCATTTGACCGGGGATTTTAGCTGTCCGTCACGTCCGGGCAGGATTTTTCGGCCGCGACTATCGATAATTCCCGCCGGTTTGGGGTGCATGAAAACTATTTCCGGTGCCACTCCAGCAAGTGCCCCGACTCTAGGGCGCGGCCGCCTTTGAGCACCCCGCTCTTGCCACGGTTTCAGTTCAATCACTGAACGCGGATCATATCCGCTGGTTAAATGAGGTACCCGCACCCCGTTTTTACCTAATAAAGAGCTGGCATTGCGGGCTGCCTGATCTAGTTCTTGAGGAGGATCGGCGTTTCGTCCCCAAAGCGGGGTCATTGCCTGGCGGGCATCCACTACCCGTAAGGGGTGGAGTTCTATCTGGCTAACTGCCCCCAGAGATTCGCTGCCGCTACCTCCGACCGTAACCGTATCTAACTGGTGTTTTATCCTCTCTACTAGGTCTTTGCTGCTAACGGTTACCCCCAGGTTCCAGCTGCGACTAAGTACTTTTCCATTTTCGCAGCGGCAAGTAAACTGCACCTGGGTGCACACCTGCCCGTTTGCGCGTAGGCGGGCAAACATTTCCACTACTAATGCCCGGGCTGGCAGTAACAACTGGGTGAGGGAGCTGGCGGGCGGGGTGAAGAATTGGTAGAGACCAGGTGAAGCGGGCGCAGTTTTCACCCTGGCCGCGTCCTCAAGATTTTCCCCGCTAGCTAAGTCGTAACTAAGCGCCCCCAGGGTGCCGAAACGACGAATCAGCGCCGGACGTCCCAAGGCGCACATCTGTCCCAAGCTGGTGATCCCCAGATGGGTTAGGCTGTCCGTCATATTAGTTAGGTACTGGTCAGAGAAATCGAATCCGCTTATTTTTATCCCCGGACGTAAGAAAAAGCCCAGGCTACTTAGGGGCTGCGCGCTAAGAAAAGGCATTACCCCAGGGGCGGCAATCAGCAGCTGTTCGCGGGCAGCTAGGCTCGCCGCTAAAGTACCTCGAGCGATTCCGATCTGCACCGCGTATCCTATCTGCGCTAACTGCTCGGTTAGCTTTTCAGCGAGGTTGGATTCTGCGCGGCGCTGACTGCGACTGAGAGGGGCGGTTATCAGCCCTGGGAACCAACACTTGGGGGCATAGAGTTGCTGGGATGCGGCCTCGATAACCGGTTGGAACGCTAGTTCTGCCTCTGCCGGTGAGTAGGGTTTTTCTTTGAGGGAGGGGCAGAGGACGCGTGCTTGTTTTAGTCGCATCTGCGGCCTTATTCCAGCGGCTCTCGCGGGGGTAGTCACCGCCTGTACTCGTCCGCCGCTGCACAGCGTCACTGCTTCATCTAGGGGGAGCTTGGCGGCTTGGGCTGGCCACGCCGGGATATAGAGGGCTAGTAATCTCTCGTTCACCTCGCCCTCCTTGTTTTTGTAGGGCTAGTTAGGAGGAACCCAAGGGTCAGGCACGCGCCTAATAACGTCGGTGGCGGGGTTGCAGAGCGTAGAGAATCCATTACGCACTCACCTTTATGGCTGAAGCTACCCCAGGGGAACTTGCCGAATGCCGGGCGCTGGCTTCTAGGGAGATAGCGCCTGCCCAGGCAGGCGTGGACAAGATTACACAACCGGAGCGGCGCGCCTTCGCGGTTAAGATTCGTTGTTGCTGCGGGCCATAATCTACCATTCCGATAGCCAGCACTGCCGCGCAGGGGACGAAAAGTTGGGCACATGCCAGGGCGCTGCCGCCGGTATAGGGAATGGTGATTACCCGCCTTAAGTCCATTCCGATTTGCCAGGCGCGCTGCCAGCCTAGATCGGGAAAGTCTAGGAATACTGCCCAGCCGCTCTCCCCCATTTTTTCGGCGGCTATCTCTAGTAGCCCAGCCCCGCCCGCTACCTGTTGATAGGCGCTAGCCAGCGGCTTTGGGGTGCGGGAGCGCATCCCCAAAACCTGGCGCGCCTTTTCCAGGCGCTGCAACTGAGCAGACTTATCGAACATACGTTCGATTATAGGGAGCCTCCCCCGATTTGTCACCCCTTTTTCCGGGAGTGCTTTTAGCACAGAAAACCCGCCCTAGAGGGCATGCGGGAGCCTCGAAATCTGCCCGCTTGGCGCGGGTTTTATACCGCTTAGTTCAGACTACTTGTACTGCCGGCGATGAGGCTCTTAACTGTAAGTAGCAACTACGCACGCACTCTCGTTTTGCGCAATATTGCTGGTAAGTGCGAGAAGAAAGGAGTCGCAACGGAATGAAATTCACGCTCACGATTGATCCCAGCGTAACCGAAACTATCGTAACGGTAACGGCGCGGGAGGTCGACGCTGAGATGCAAGCGATCCAAAGGCTCGCCTCCGGTAGCCTAGATAGCTCCTCCTCCCCCGCAGTTGAGCGTCCGCTTCGCCGCCTCATCGGGACAAGTGGCAATAATGCCACGGTGTTGGAAGTGCGCTCGATACTCGCGTTCTTTACTAAAAAGAAAGCGGTGTTTGCCCACACCAGTAAGGGTGATTGGCGAATTAAAGCCCGAATGTATGAACTCGAAGAATCTCTACCCTCAGGCGATTTCGTACGTATTTCGCAATCGGAGATTGTCAATATTGCCGCGATCAAGAAACTTGATCTTTCTTTCTCGGGAACGATCAGTGTGCAGCTAAAAGATGGCTCTCGCTATTATGTCTCCCGCCGACAACTTCCAGCTTTCAAATCCAAACTCGGAATCTAACCTCCGCAGAAAACCTTTAAATCACACAAAGGATAAAAACCATGAAAACTAAAAAAATAGTTGGTCTCACCCTGGTAGGGGCTTGCATTGGGATCACTATCGGCACCAGTATTGAACTTATTATTTCTTCTCTTTACTCTTCTATCTATTCGCCTGGGGTTCCAGAATTCTTAAACAGTTTTGAAAATGAAAACGTGGCAGCACTAATTGAGCGGCTGATTTATGCAGCCTACGGCATCATTAGTAGCTTCGCGGGGTTGCTTTACCGTAACGAAACCCGACCAATAGCCCTCAATACCGCAATGCATTTTGGAATCATACTTATCTGCGGGATTGCAGCTGGCAGCTATCTTAAATGGTGGGGCTCTAGCTTCGATATGCTCGGCGTAATCATCGCAATAGCGCTTATCTATCTGCTGATTTGGCTGTTTAATTGGTTAGTGGGTCGCGCCGAAGTCAAAAAGATGAACCAAAAACTGCAATAAAGCCTCCCCCAGGATTCCCGTTTACTCAAATGGGTAAACGGGAAAATCCAAAGCAGAGAATATGGTTTTAGGCGCCACTAAACCGGGCGGCTAGGCGGGGTAATCAACCCAGGAAGAAGGCGGTTAACGATTCTTAGCGGCTACTTGTTTTGTAGCTGCTCTATATATTGAGCCATTAGCTCACGGCGGAGATCAATGCGGCTTGTCATTTCTTGCATCAACTTATGCCAGTAGGCGTTATTCTCCTCATACGTATAACTCGAAAAATTCGGCTTGCCTTGATCGTTTATCCAAGGAGACAGAGGCAGCGGCTTGCCTTGTTCGCCTATCCAGGGTGAAAGACACAGCGGATCGCCTTGTTCCTGGTTTTTCTTAAGGAGCTTCCGGAAAGGCGTAGCCACGTTATATTTTTTACCATCATTTCGATCTGTATAGTCAAGAGGCTCTTTATCTTGGTAGTAGTACTTCTTTAAAGTTAGATCCCAGTAGTCCTTGGTGGAAGGGTATCTCGCTTCGTTAAATCCGTCAGGAACAATAATCAGATTCGCAGGAGTGTAGGCCGATCGGATGAATTTTTGAAGTACCTCATCTCCCCAGAACTTTCGGAATTTCTGTTCAGCACGTTCTTTTTTCATATCTTTGAGGAGAATCTTCGCATAGGTATTAGGTCCACCAACACCGTCGTTTATTTCTTCTAGCTTTATTTCTCGGCGATATAATTTCCGCAATTCAGATTCCCACAATTTCCTATTATCCTTAACGAAAAGACTTAACCCTTTTCGGAAAGTAGTAGCCACCGAGCACATCCAATCACCTTGAACATACTGGTCTGGATTTTCGCTGAAACCTCTTGCCTCTGGCCGTAGGCTAAGGCCTGATTTTTCTAGGAACTTTTTCCATATCTTCTCGTAGAACTTTCGAGCGTCATCAGAGGAATCATGATCTTCTACCCCTCCTCCTTTTTTGTACTCAAGCCACGTACGGACGTGATCTTTACTCGCTTCTTTAGGAAGTTGACGTTCAGGGTCCAATAAAAAACAGTTGAGGTCAAAGAAATCAATCATAACTTCACCCTAATAGTCGGTATACAAATCCGGAAGATGTTTGCACTAATGCCCCAGGGAGCCGCCCGGACTTTAAGAATGTTCCCGAAGCTGCGCGACCACAATGACACTCGGCCGGGTGATTAGGCATGGACACAAGCAGCGCACTTATCGGTCTACCCGGGATAGAAGCGGCGATCTATTTGCTGGAAACGTTCAGCTACTTTTTCGAGGTAGTCGCGGCGTTTCAGCTTGGCTAACCATTCGGCAGGGATCGCCTTTTCTCCGTAGGCAGCACCCGCAACTGTCCCGGTCAGGCCGGCGTAGGCGGCGCTGTCCCCTCCGAAACTGACAGCGGTTTCGATGGCTTCGCGGAAAGAATTGGTGTGTAAAAGTGAATAGAGGACGATTTCTAGGGTGTCCACCACGTTGCTAGAGGGACGGAAGTCTGCTGGCGTTAGCGCTAAGAAGTTGGGGCTCAAAATTCGTTTATGCATAGCAATGGCTTTTTGCCACTGCGAGTCATCAAGCCGGTAATAATAGAAAAGGATTTGCGAAGTTTTTCGATAGGCATGCTCAATACTTTCACCAGCAATAATAAACCGGAGGAACTCACAAAAGTAGAGGCAAGATACCTGGGAGACATCATTGGCGTGAGTTAATGCCGCAGCCTCGCAGACTAATTCGCAGCCCCAATCGCAGATTATGCGCCGGTCAAGCCACAGACTCAGTATATGGAGCAATAGAGGAAAAGTTCGCCGCAGCGCCTCGTTGTCACGTACTCGAGTGTCTGCTGATTTCAGATCCGGCTGTCCGCTCTGGAAACCCTCTGAGGCGGCTAATAACTTTTTTGCCACGTCTCTTGGGCGATATAACTCGCAATAGTCGCTGCTATTTCGGATAAAACACTCCATCATGGCTACCGCCCTGGCAGTATCTGCACCCCAAGAAGCGGTAGGAATACCTGCTGTTGACGCCCCGTAGGCCTCCCCTACTGCTGCCCCGAGCAGTATCGCCCACGTCTGCTCTAGGGTGGGCGGAGGTGTTACCGTCCAATCGGGATGGGCTAGGCTGTCGTACCAATCTCTGGCTTTATCGACCTCGATTGTCTTTAACGCCTTGGCCAGTGACCCGGGATCGTAAGGTCCCCAAAAATAGGGCGTGCAGGTTCTACTATCCGTAGACCGATAACAAAGACTCCATTTGTCCAGATCGGGATGGTAGTGAAGGTTGCAATCTGCGCGCTCAATAATTTCGACCTGGCTAGCGCCACTTTTTGCTTTTTCGGCAACCCAGACATCAACTAGGGTTTGCGATCCCTGCAGCTTTATCTTTCGCTGCGGAAAACGGGGACGATACTCCGTTATAGCCACGTGCTGATTCAAAACTTCAATATCGATGAAGTAGCGGTCTTGTTTTTCAGGAGGAATCCGGGTTTGTGTCCACCGTTTAATCTCCCTGAGATCTGCAATCGGGATCCTGGTTGGGCAAAGCCCGGTTACATACCCAAGCTCTTTCCAACGTTTTCGCCACCTAGACGGACACATACTCAAAATCCTAAAACACGCCCTACCCGAAGCGGTGGGAAGCTTCCGGAATAGCTAAGTTTTCTACGTCCTTACAGGTTAGGAACTATCCGAGAGTGTAAAAGCGATCGAAGAAGGCTTTCAGCTTTTCGATTACCCGCCCCTTGCGTTCAATCCGGCTATTAGCACCGGTGGCGAACAAGGATCCTCGCTGCAAAATCTTGTCAATATCTGATCCAATCTATTTCGTGGATTCTAAAATACTCACCTGCAGTCAAGTTATAAATACATTTTTACTGTTTTATCAGCAACTACCACGTAGATATATTTTTTCTCCGGTCGTAAGTATCATTACTTTATTTCTGGTTTTAGAACTGTGGTTTGCATTGTGCGAATCTAGACTTTATTGACTTTCCTTTGCTTTGCAGCGGTTAGAAATTGAAATAAAAACTTCGATAAGAGCTATTTACTTGAAAACGGTGCCCATCTTTTCGACGTTGCAAAAAACCAGCAATAGTATCCACATCATTGGGACGCATTCCTAGCTCTCGGCATTTATCTCTTACTTGCTCGACCGAAACTGAGAGCCAACGCTCAGGCCTATTCATCATGTCTGCCTTAAGTTTGTGCTCTTCATCCCATTTAAGCCCACTGGAATAGCCTTGTGCCCATAGAGCAACATTTTCAAGAATTTTTCCAATATCGTTAGGCAGAGGTTCGTCTGGAGATTGTTCTGGCTCAACGCGCGTATACGGTACAACTCGATCGTGGAGAAGTAGGATGGGTCTATTAGCTTCAATCCACTCTTTAGATTCTTGAGGACTCCATTCAATTACAGCTAAAGCGTCAGCTTCAAGACCCCACAGGTCATTAAGACGTTTCCGGTCAGGCCAAGCGAAGAGAATTCTGCCTGCAAGCGCACGAGTGGATAAGCCGCGCCAGGTTAGGTGAGTTACTCCGCGTCTTGTAAGCAAGGCTTTTATAACGTCACTGCTTACATCTTTTTGTGGTGTAACTACCGTTATTGGACCTCCGGGTTGTTGAAGCAACCATTCTATTGCCCGCGCATTCTGGGGTTCTCGAGATGTTTCAACATTCTCTCCCAACTTAGAGATAGCAACAGGCATCGAGTTACTGAACTGCCCCATTGTTCCCAACCTTTCTTTCGCACTGCCTATCAGTAATGTTACTTGTAGACTCTGACACTTCTCCTTAAAAACCCGCGTCTCTTGGGCTTAAAACTTATCATGTTATTTTCATAAAGAAATGCTTAATACGACTTTAGCGCGACGACGCTTGTGATAGCCGCGCTGTTTTAATTTGTACATACAAGATTGTAAAGAAAATCTCTTACACGCGTATGCACTCTCCATATTTCAGTTTGTATACATCAGATTAGCCATCGATCACATTTTTTGAAAATAGAAAAATCCAACAAAAATAGCAGGCTTTTTCACTACAGCGTTTTCAAATCATCGGTCTGACTGAATCAATTAAAAATACAACTTCATCTTTCGTTAGTTCGAATTTGTCAAAAAGCTGTTTATCTATAGACTCGACAGACTTATTCCAATCAATATCAGATTGTTCAGAGTAGTCAAGAAGGGGAATATTGGCCCACACTCCCCGAGGATTATCTTGCGTTGATTTCAAAGTGCTCAATAAGGCTCGCGCAAATCTTGATTTCATATATTTAAGCGCAGCCTGAGCTTGATAGAGAGTAGGGAAACTCCCAATGCTTAGGAAAGTTAGAGTATGAGCGTCTCCAGGGAAAGCGATGAAAGGACTGGATAGCTCTTCACCGAACGAACCAGATCCGTTTGTCTTAGGAATTATTACTCTGAAAGAATTAAAATTATCCGGCTTGGTAATGTATTTCTTGGGAATCCAGTAAATTTGGCGTTTCATTTTAGTTCGCCCAAAAACACGAGAATAATTGGAATCTTTAGGGTCTTGCGAAATAAAGATTTCGGGTAACTTTATAAAAACATTCGAACCGAGGTCATACTTGTGACCTTTGCTTTGCCTGTCTTTCAATTCTGGGTAATCCTGATAAACAACCTCGGTTAGTTTGTAAAGATCTCGAGGATACACTAACTCGGAAAAAGTTTGATTAAGAAAGGGATTAACCTTCTTTAAAATCGTGCGCATTTCTGCTTGAGGCACGAATATCTTAATGGGGGGCTTTTCTCTCGTTGAGTCCCACACAGAAACAGCCACTCCGCCTTTGATCATCGGACCTTCGAAAACTTCGTTTGCGTCTGACCAATATTTCTCAATCCTAAAATGCGGAGAATTTAATAACTTTAGGTTCCACGCTTTGGATGTTTTTCCGTTATGAAACAGGAAACGAGCAGGATGAATCATTACCACGTGAGGTGCAAGACAGTGTGAAAGATCTAGAAACTTATCGTAAATAGGGGATGAGCCCTTACCTTCTCCATTATCCATGCTTTGATAGGGCGGGTTTCCTACTACTGCACCAAATTTCACGGAAGTGACTCCTTCTTCAGATTGGTCGTTGAGCTGGATGCTATTAAAGCTCTTTTTCTGTGTGAGAACTGGAGCTATACGCTCATTGTTGATTTGGCCATTACTCGTAGTCACAGTCAATAGGTCGTATGCTGTGAACTGCACCGCAATGTTGTCGATGTTGAGTCCGAGGATTTCGTAGAACCTGCGCGTGAATTCGTAGGCGATGCTTGATGTAGGAATTGAATAGATTGAGTTCTCTACTTCCTTGTAATCTAGGCCCAGCTCTTGGGTGAGTCGCTGATAGAAAGCGAGCGCAAATTCGCCTGATTTGCTTGCGATATCTAGTAGTTTTTGGCCGCCTCTAACAATGAGCTTCAGTTGCTCACCTGGAATTTGATTAATCATATCGCGACAAAGCCATGATGGGGTGCGTACCTCCGAGTCAGAGATTCGGCTAAATTTCGCCAATGCGCGAGACGCTCGTTCTATGGCCGTGAGCGATTCGTCTCGTCCCAGTTGTGAGATATTTTGGATTTTGTAGTCGAGTGCGCTGAGTTTGAATGGATCAAAAGAGTGTAGAAGCAGCTGGAGGATGCTTTTATCGAGCCCGAGGTTATTGGCGATTCTCTGGTTATCACGAGTCTTTATGCTTGTGATGATTTCTGCTAGTGATTTCACGTTGCTACTCGTGAGCATCGCGTAGAACAGGATGCGCTGATAGTAGGTTTGCAGCTTCTTCTGCAAACTCCGCACATCTGTTTCTTCTGGCGTTTTCGGCTTATTGGCGTCGTCATCTTCTGTATCCTTGCCGCCATGTTCATCACTGCCTGTGTCATTGTCCTCATCGGGCTCGACACTGGGATCAAGCTCGTCTTCGCTCCCGCTCACTGGCGAGATAGTAAGACCGCTGCGGCTTCCGATTTCAGCCTGTTGTTCAATGACCTGGCGGATGGCATCATTTTGGAGAACATCTAGATCGATTGGCACGTCACGGGCTTCATCTGCCACTGAACGGTCTTTGTTGTAGTCGCTGACTGCTTGCAAAATGTCGGTTGGCTGAACCTCATTTATCTTGCCTGCGTTGATGGTGATGATTGGCGAAATTCGGACTTCTTCTTGGAGCCGTTCTTCAAGCTTGTCATTCCCATTTGCGTCCGTGTTGACGTTGTAGATGAGCGATTTTTGTTCTTGCATCCTAAACAAGCGGCCGGGATCAAAGTCAACCAATAGGGTTTGCGGCTTGAGGTTCTCCTTGATGGCTTTGCCGTCAGTTCCTACGAGGGTTCGCGTGTATTGGTTTTGTAACCTGAAAATCGCTTGGTCGTATTCTTGAGGTGATGACGTGTCTTTCAAGAAAAGCATTGTGTCCCATTGTTCAACCGTGCTTCCTGTGAGCATCCGGTTAACTGTGAGAGTAATCGTTTTCTGATCAACGGCTTCAGCTGCAGCGATGGCTCGTTTCACGTCATCTGGGCTTCGGTAGTCTTTTGCGCCTTCAACGCCAGAGATGTTGATGATCTGATAATTTGCAAGGTTTTTGAACTTACCGCTGTGGTCATTGACTAGCTTCTCTAACGCGTCGCAGGAAGCACGATATGGAAGGACAATAACCATGTGACGGCACATTTTTCCTTTCTTCAGTTTGTCATAGTCCAAGAAGCCGAGGACGTTCTCGTCCTCTTTGATGCCGTCAATAACCTGAAGAAGGTCAAGTATCTCGGATTCGTGTTTGAACTTTCGGTGTTTGTCATCCTTCTTATCACGTTGGGTTGATTCCGGCTCGAGCAACTTCGACATCGCAAATGAGTAGCCCTGCTCGCGCAACTCTTGCATTTTCTTTCGCGAGGATTCGTTTGGATTGAATGCGAAACGAATCATCTGCGGGAATCCAAAATATGGGTTATCCCACTCGTTAACGTCATCGTCATTGAGGTGCTCTTGATCCCACTCTTGTTGTTCTCGAACAATGTCGGAGAATTGTACGAACGAAACGATATCTTCAGGGGCAAACTCACTGCCCATCAAGATCCGATATGGAGTACCGGAGAGATGGAGTTTGACTCGTGCTTGTAACTTCTTGACATGATTATCAAAAAGATTAGGATCCACCTCATCATCGCGATCAGGGTCGTTCTTTACTTTGGGATCTGTTGGCTGGCCAGCTTCCCGAAGTACTCGCCCGTATTCTTCAGCTCGAGCGCCATAATGGGTCTCATCAACGATAAGTACGTCGATGTTGTTAGAAAAAACTGGATTATGCTTCTCTTTTAGCTCCTTGCCCTGCAAATCTTGCAAGGTTAGGAAGATGACCGCTGTTTCGTGCTTGTGGTGTATTTCGTCAAGGATATGCTCGTCTTTAACAAGTGCTTCGGAATCGACGAAATGCCATCCATCGAAGTTTCCTGCTACCTCAACGGTTTTCTTCCATTCATTTTTCACATCAGCTTTGGCTGAAACCACAAGCACGGTTTTTGCTGAGATCGCTTTCGCGCAGCACAATGAGGTGAAGGATTTCCCGAAGCGCATAACTGCATACATCAGCAGGTTGCTTCGACCAGCTTCTACTGCTTTCTTGAAGTTATCTATGGCTTCTTGCTGGTTCGGTCTTGGCGACCAGGTAGCTCCTCGTTCATAGGTGAACGGTTGCGGTAGCTGACTGTTAGCATCGTAGTAGACGTATTTTCCGCTATTGGCGGCGTAATCCTGTTGAATGTCTTCGATTGCCGATTCGACATCAGCTGCCTGAGTTTCCCGAAAGAACTCTCTGCTGTAATAGACACCTTGCGGCAGCTGGCTTGGCTGTAGACGCGCTTTGTCAAGGTCTTGCTCGAGGAAACGGTGCACCGCATAATCTCTGAAATAAACATCTCCAGAAATCGTGGCATCGCCCTCAAAATGCTTAGAAAGATTGGGGAAATGCTTCTCCCACTCATGTAACCGTGTAGAAACAGGCCGATAGGTGTCACCGACCTTGAGGTAGTTGGGCACAGTATTCGTTGTGAAAGCATAAATACGCGGAGTGACTCGTCCAACTATCACTCGATCTAGTACTCGTTCAGTATCGACAATGTTCATGGTTCAGGTCAGCTTTCAGAAATGAGGGCTAGATAGGTGGTGGTCTTTTTCGCACGCCAATCCTTGATTCGACAGGGCTCGCCACTAGTTTCAGTATTCGTGCTAAACAGTTCAGCCTGTTGATTGAGCTGTGGCGCAGCCTTGTATGGAATCGTTCCTGTGAAAGCATCCATTTGCCAAATATTCCACGAAATAATGTGCGCAATCCGCTCTAACTCAACACTTGTAGGATACCGTTTGAGAAAAGCGCGCATATAGTCACGATAACTGGCAAGTAGATTCTCACGCGCTAGCAACAGGCTATCACCTTGAAACTCAAATCCATACACACTTTCAAAAGCGCGCTCCGCCCACTTGAGCCAATCTTCCTCGGTAGAAACATTCTCCCCAACAACTCGCATTTTGCGATCCAATAATCCAATCCTACGATTGAGTTTGATTGGTTTCCCTGTGGTTGCATCGTAGCGACTAACAATGTACGGGGCTTCGCCACAAGTAATTTCAAGTCGTTTTTCATCTACGTAGTTTTTCCACGATCTTGCCGGTTTTTCTGTGAATAAAATGGGGTTAGTACTGGTTTGCCAGTCGTGAAAAACAGGCGTATTGAACACGTTAGTACGACCAAACCATGCCTCGTCTACCAGGTTATTTTGCACATTGCATAGCCAGGATGGCGTAAAGACCTCGGCCCTCTCTCGGGTACGACCATTTTGCTGTTCTAATGGTTTAACTGTACGGGGAGAAATGATTCCAGAATATTCCCCGGTAATAGACGAAACTGTTATTTCAGCGTGTGCTTGGTGAGCAAAGCTTATAAAAGCATAGTCCTCCGTAGCCCATAGAATATTTTTTCCTGTCGTCTTGTCAGAGAGCAAATTTTTCAATACTTTAGGCGTGTACTCAAATAAAAATTGCTCGCTAACATCAAGATTCTCCATTAATCACCACCCCAGTTTTTCTCATTAACTATCTGTCTGTTGTAATTATTATTAGTGTGGGATTCTATCCCCTAATCCTCAAGCAACGCTTTATTTATCCCGCACATGCGTTTGTCTCGTGGGACAAACCGTTAATTATTTTTGTGTACATGCGTGTCTAAAATAGGAATATCCGTCACCAAACTCAATATTTTCTTGGTAAACTCGAGCTGGTTAAATTCTATTTTTGTAGCTCGAATAGGTTTTGATTTCCATCTTAATTTTTTTCGATTATTTCACCCCTGTTGTCTTCAATAAAATAGCTTCTGGGCTATCTTCTTCGCCTCTGCACAGTCGTGGCGCTCGAGAACGAACCGCCTCACATTGGGAAAATTTTAACGTATTTCACCTTATTTATCTTCCCAACAAGCTGGTTTGGGCATTTTCTACGAGCAGATTCCCTTAGAATAATACAAATCCAAGATCATCCAAATCTGCCAACAGCCATTCAAATCCACAGCCAAACCTATTTACACACACCACAACCATGCAACCTCTAGTAGCAACGGAAGCATCTATTTATTTTCTCTAATGGGATAAATTTCTGTTAGGTCTATCTACACACATGCAGAACCAGACTCTATGCGTTCTCTAACAGGTCTTTTGGCTCCATCATTATCCTGAGATTTCTGACTCCACCTTGGTTTACTAAATCTAACGCTAAATCAGTGATTGCCGGCAAGAACTCGGAAACTGGGGATAAAGGATCAAAGCCAGATGACACGGGTTGGAATCGCCCAATAGGTTCCGAAAAATCTAGATCTAAAAGATAATTACCCATCTGAGCGGTGGTCCGAATGTATATCGGATCTCCCGAAGCACCAATAAGCCCAGCACGAATCCGATATCCTCCATGCGACTGACGACTGGCTGCATAACACTGCAGTAACGACACAAAATCGATTAATGTCCATTCAATATGTGCAGACAAGCAATGGTTAGTGCATCCAGACGGATGATAGCGATTGGATCCTTCTTCAATCAAAAGACCTAGCTGATAACCACCCAGCAAGGTTCCATCATCGAAGAACTCTTTACAAAATTTCATCCTATATGAGGGGAAAGAACGGAGTATCCACCTCCGCATCCCCTTCTTGATGTTGCCATTATCCCAAAGGTGCCGAGACTTTTCTGAGTAAATTAACTCTGGATTTAGTGGTTGGTCAACTATTCGACAAATATCATCTTCGGTAGGAGGCGCTAAAGAAAACGCAGGTTCTAAGGGTATCGCTGCAATCGCAAGAAATACCCCGTCCTTCGAATTCAACATTTCTGAAGCCTCAACGAACCTATCTTGAAGTAAACGCTTTTGGTCATCCGCATATTGGAACCGCTCCCGAAATCCCCGCTCAATCTCGCGATCGCTCATAAATACTGTATGAGGCCCGTTGCGACGTGGAGCGACAAATGCGTCATTGCCCTTCTTCGCAAAATGTGGCGCATCATGAAAATCCGGGACTCGCATCGCTACAACGAATCCCCCGTTCGCGGAATCAGTAACCGGAATCGGAAAGAACTGTATCCCCAAAACCGGAGGGCCGATTTTCGCATACGAAACTCTTAACATGCGTTGCTCGATATCGGAATTCCAATGAATCGGAGAGATTCCCGCCGCAGCATTATTTTCTGGATTTTCCGCAACCCCAAAAAATATCCAGCCGCCACCACTGTTCGCCATCGCGGCAATATCTTTGGCTGCTTCATCAGCCCATCCGGGTTGCCGATGATTGTAAAGGCTCCGTTTCCAATCAAGATCAATGGTTTCTTCGACTCTGTTATCAATAGCCTGTTCTAAGATGCTTAACGTTAGTTCGCCTGGAGGAAATCCTAATTCTCTGTGTATCGGTGTAAACATTTGTGTTGAACCTCTTTGCGCATGCTAACACTAAAAAATCACTACAAAATGCAGTGAATCATTGCTACCAATTTTTACCTCTCTAAACCACAAGTGCCAGAAACTTGCTCTATTACACACACTTCTTGCGCTGGTTTTCACGCTTCGTGCTTAACCACGTTTTTCCTACTACTATCTCCAATGCTATCAGCTCGGATACCTCTTACGAGCCAAAGCACTCCAAATAGTTTAACGAGGCTTAGACATGCCTAGATATCAACGCGCGCCAGCTATTAGAAAATGATTCTCGACCAGGCAATCACCACAGCTACCGATAGAGCAACCGCGTTGTTTCGTTCTTTTTTCAGCAGCAGAGGCTCTATTAGCAGTAAGAGTTTTGTAACGCAGCGATAATCAGGGCGCAGGCTTCAGCATCAGAGCCAGCTTCATGGTGATCCAGTTCGTACCAAGGAACTAACGCGCGAGTCACAGTAGGCAACTTGTAGTTCTCTAGACCAGGAACAAGGTGCTGGGTGGTTCGGTAAGAACAATAAAATTCAGGTGGCTTGGTTTCAGTTCCGAAGAAAGAATCCAGCTCCCGCCAAACCCTACTATCAAACTGCGCGTTATGAGCATAAACAGGCATCCCTTGCACAAAACGGTACACGGCTGAGGCAATTTCAGGCCAGGAGGGAGAATTCCGCACATCCTCGGCAGAAATTCCATGCAAATAGGTAAACTCAAACGAATCAAAACCTGACGGAGGCTTTATCAAAGTCGCTAAACGATCTACTACCTGTCCTTGATGAACTTTGACCAAAGCAATCTGACAAGCTGAAACACCACCTTGTCTATTAGCAGTCTCAAAATCAACAGCCACATAAGACGGACGAGCAAGCACTTCCAGAGGCGCCACCCACGAAGATTTATGTGTTGCCCTTTTAGATTTCTGATTATAAGAAAGACCCTGTTGTATTGTTGAACGTCCCGTAAAAGGTGCAGCGGATTTAGTCGAAGCTTTAGCCTGTTTTTCTAAGGCTACTAACCTTTTCCACTCAGCTGTATATTCTGAAGCATCGCGCCCCTCGTCCTTCGCCACCAGTTCACGTGCTTTCGCTCGGCGCTTTTCAAGATCGAGACGGTGATCCTGACGAAAGGCTGGCAACCCCTTTGACAGCCAACCTTCTAGGGTTGAAAGCTCCCCCCTATAATCCTTCATTTTGTGCTGAATAATAACCACCTGTGAAACATAAAACTCCATTACGTTTCCAGAATTATCTTCAGCAGCCTGAACCATGGCAGCCATGCAGCCCTGAGCAATTCCAAGTGCCTGTTCCAGATCACCTTTCCGCTTTAACGCCGCCACTTCATCGACCCAATCGCAAATATCGCGTCCATTAAATTTAGGCATGTACCATGTTGAAACTTCTGCAGGAAAAGCAGGTTCATTAATCTCATAGCCGTTTTCAGTAGATGGCTGTTCTGAAGCAGATTTAAAGAGCTTGCTCAACATAGTAAAAATACCCATTTTTCGCTCCTAACCGGGTAATAAACTCGCTAATAGTCTAACGAGGCTGAAGCGTATCCTAGTTACCGCCACGCAAAGACTGCCCGCCGTGTACTTTCTACGATTATCACTAATAGAAAAATCTAACGGCTGTGGTAACGACAAAAGCACTACTGGCTGGGTGTGTCACTAAAGTTATACC
>QWCE01003723.1_pt1 | contig 17286 bp, 15 predicted proteins | sample 1972531 | NCBI WGS metagenome assembly QWCE01 (sample SAMN09866716, study PRJNA288562) | Human gut metagenome isolate term4_stool, whole genome shotgun sequencing... | reverse complement strand
GGGAATCGAACCCATGTTACAGCCGTGAAAGGGCCGTGTCTTAACCGCTTGACCAACGGGCCTTAGAAATACAGAGCTTCGCTAAAACCTCCGACTTTCGTCATCCACTACTGCGGACAACCGTCCCCCTTATCTTAGCGAAACTCTGTAACATGGTAGCGGTAACTGGATTTGAACCGGTGACACTTCGGGTATGAACCGAATGCTCTAGCCAACTGAGCTATACCGCCATATTTATTTCGTGCACTTGAACAGTGCTTTATTATTATATCCAACCAGACCCATTTTGTCAACATCTTTTTTCAAAAAAATTCACTTTTTTCGTTCCGCACAAAAACACCCCCGCCGATGCATTGCTGCACACAGGCGGGGGTGTTTTCAACCATCAGAGAAAACTCTGTGGAAAATTATTTCTTATTGGTCGGCACCATGACCTCCAGGCCGCCCATGTAGGGCTGCAGGACCTTGGGGATGGTAACGCTGCCGTCGGCCTGCAGGTGGTTCTCCAGGAACGCGATCAGCATACGCGGAGGTGCCACGCAGGTGTTGTTCAGGGTGTGGGCCAGATAGGTCTTGCCGTCCTCGCCCTTGATGCGGATGTGCAGGCGGCGTGCCTGTGCATCCCCCAGGTTGGAGCAGGAGCAGACCTCAAAATACTTCTGCTGGCGGGGGCTCCATGCCTCGATGTCGCAGCTCTTGACTTTCAGGTCAGCCAGGTCGCCGGAGCAGCAGTTGAGCTGACGCACCGGGATCTCCATGCTGCGGAACAGCTCCACAGACATCTGCCACAGCTTCTCGTACCAGTCGGCGCTCTCCTCGGGGCGGCAGACGACGATCATCTCCTGCTTCTCGAACTGGTGGATGCGGTAGATGCCGCGCTCCTCAATGCCGTGGGCACCCTTTTCCTTGCGGAAGCAGGGGCTGTAGGAAGTCAGGGTCAGGGGCATCTTGCTCTCGTCGAGGGTCTGGTCGATGAAACGGCCGATCATGGTGTGCTCGCTGGTACCGATCAGGTACAGATCCTCACCCTCGATCTTGTACATCATGGCGTCCATCTCGGGGAACGACATCACGCCCTGCACCACGTTGCCGTGCATCATGAACGGGGGGATGACGTAGGTGAAGCCTTTGTTGATCATAAAATCGCGGGCGTAAGCCAGCACAGCCTCGTGCAGGCGGGCGATGTTGCCCAGCAGATAATAGAAGCCATTGCCAGCCACGCGGCCTGCAGCATCCATATCAATGCCGTCAAAGCTCTCCATGATCTCGGTGTGATACGGGATGGGGAAATCGGGCACGACAGGCTCGCCGAAGCGCTGTGCCTCGACGTTATAGCTGTCATCGGGACCGATGGGCACGCTGGGGTCGATCATCTGGGGGATGGTGTACATGATCTCCTGGATGCGGGCGGCAAGCTTGCCCTCCTCAGCCTCCAGCTCGGCCATCTTGTCGGCATCAGCCTTGACGGCGGCGTTGTTGGCGTCGATCTGGGCCTGCAGCTCGGCTTTCTTGGCCTCGTCGGTGCACTTCTTCAGCTGGCCAAACAGCGGGCCGTTGGCCTTGCTGAGCTTGTTGCGGGCGGCCTTGAGAGACTCGACCTCTTTCAGGCACTCGCGGTACTTGGCATCTTTCTCGATGACTTCATCCACGAGCGGCAGCTTTGCGTCCTGGAATTTCTTCTTGATGTTTTCCTTGACCGCGTCCGGGTTGTCACGGACAAATTTGATATCAAGCATGATTTACTCTCCTTACTCTATTTCGGTTCGCACCGGAGAGGTTCTGCCCTCCCCTGTGCCGTTCAAAGGCGGGTGCCCGCCTTGGATCGCATGTTACGTCTGGTACTGGCCCAGCAGGTTGGCAAAGGCCTTGAGCTGCTCATCCGAGTAAAAATGGACGGTCAGCTTGCCCTTGCCATCGTGGTAGGCCACACGCACCTCGTTGCCGAGGGCCTGCTTCAGGCTCTCTTCCACCTCCACCGGGAGGGTGCTTTGAGGCGTGGGCGGCGTCAGCTTCCGCGCGGGCTGTTTGGCCAGCTTTTTGCAGAGCGCTTCCGCCTGCCGGACATTGAGCTGGTTGTCCGCGATGATCTGCGCGGCCTGCTCCTGCAGCTCCGGCGTGGGCAGACTCAGGATGACTTTTGCGTGGCCGATGTTGATAAACCCGCTTTTCAGCAGCTCCAGCACATTTTCCGGCAGGTTCAGCAGCCGCAGGCTGTTGGCCAGAGCGCTCCGGCTCTTGCCCAGCTTCTGGGCCGCCTGCTCCTGGGTCAGGTTGCAGCGGGTCATCAGCTCACGGATGCCTGCCGCTTCTTCCACCGGGTCCAGGTCCTCGCGCTGGAGGTTTTCCACCAGCGCCAGCTCCATTGCCTGCTCGTCGGTAACATCTTTCACGATGACCGGCACCTCGGTCAGGCCCGCCATCCGGCTGGCCCGCCAGCGGCGCTCACCGGCCACGATGAGATACCGCCCCACCCCGTGGGGACGCACCGCGATGGGCTGCAGCAGCCCGTGCTCCGCAATGCTGGCGGCAAGCTCTCCCAGTGTGTCATGATCAAAGGTCTTGCGCGGCTGGTCCGGGTCGGGCTCGATCTCCCGCAGGGGCAGCGTTTCGATCCGGGTGTCAGCCTCAAAGCTGGGGGCGGCGTCCTCAAACAGACTTTCCAGTCCCCGGCCAAGGCCTCCTCTTCCTTTTGCCATGAATCTCTCTTCCCCCTGTGTTTATACTTCTTCCAGCGCGTTTTTGGGCGGCTCCTGCTCCTCGGCCGCCTTGCGGCGGCGCTTGGGTGTCGCGTCATGCGGGCGGTTGTTCTTGACGAACTCAATGGCGAGGTCCATATAAGCCTCGCTGCCCCTGCCCTTTGGCTCATAGAAATTGATGGGCTGGCCATAGCTGGGTGCTTCCGAGATACGGACGGTGCGCGGGATGGTGGTCTTGTAAACTTTGTGGCCAAAGTATTTTTTGACCTGGTCCACCACCTGCATGGTCAGGTTGAGCCGCTCCGAGAACATGGTGAAGACCACGCCCTCGATATCCAGATACGGGTTATACTTTTTGCGGATGGTTTTCAGGGTGCTGATGAGCTCCGACAGGCCCTCCAGCGCATAATACTCGCACTGGATGGGGATCAGAACGCTGTCGCAGGCACACAGGCCGTTGAGCGTGAGCAGGTCGAGGCTGGGCGGGCAGTCAATGAAGATAAAGTCGTAATCCTGCTGCACTTTCGCCAGCGCCTTGCGCAGGCGGCTCTCTCGGCCGGGCAGGTCGATCATTTCCAGGCCAGCGCCCGCCAGACGGGTGTTGGAACCGATGACATCGGTGCGGAACTCGGTTTTGCGGATGACGTCTTTGGGCTCCGCCTCCCCGATGAGCATTTCATAAGTACCCAGCTCGACACTCCGTTTGGGGATGCCGTAGCCCGTGGTGGTATTGCCCTGTGGGTCCAGATCGACGATCAGCACTTTTTTTCCCAGTGCTGCCACGCAGGACGAAAGGTTGACGGCCGTCGTTGTCTTGCCGACGCCGCCTTTCTGGTTTGCAACTGCAACGATTTTTGCCACGCGCTTTTGATTCCTCCCGGGAAAAAGATTTGTTCCACATGGAACATTACGAGGCCGGAACCCACCGTTTTCCCCGCAGCAGGCCCCCTATACAGCTTAGTATAGCACATCAGCGCCGCTTTTTGAACCGCTTTCGGCTGAAAAAAGCAGAAAAAGCGTGTAAATTCTCCTTATTTCTGTGCTGCCGCAGTCGGAATGCGCACCGTATACTCAATATATCCATCCCGTTCTTCCCGGTGAGAGGTAGCTGGAACCCCGTTATCTGTCATCAAACGGATGGCGTGGTCGATGGTGTTGACGAAGATCCGCACGTCTTTCACCATGGAGACGCGGTGCTTCCCCGGCGTCTCGTTGAGGAGCTGGTCAATGTAAAGGTCGGTGGCGCGGGCGTTCATTTTCCGCTTGGCGATCATGATAAGCGCCTCACTCCGGCGGTTCTCGGGCAGGCGGAGCACCGCCCGGGCGTGGCGTTCCGTCAGACCGTTGTCCAGCACAAATTGCCGCTGGTCGGCCGTCAATTGCAGCAGCCGCAGCTTGTTGGCGAGGGTGGGCTGTGCCATGCCCAGCCGCTTGGCCGCTTCGGCCTGGGTGCAGTCCCACAGCACCATCACGTCCCGCAGGCCCTGCGCCTGCTCAAAGGGGTTCAGGTTTTCCCGCTGCAGATTTTCCAAAAGGCCAAGGGCAGCGGTCCGCTCGTCGCTGTAATTGCAGAGGATGGCCGGGATGGTCTGCATCTTTGCCAGCTTGCAGGCACGGAGCCGCCGCTCCCCCGCCACCAGCTCATAGCTGCCATCGGCTGTTTTCCGTACCGAGATGGGCTGGAGCAGGCCGTTTTCCCGGATGCTCTGGGCAAGCCCGGCCAGCTCCTGCTCATCAAAGCTGGTGCGGGCCTGAAATGGCGAGGGCCGGATGGCGTCGATGGGCAGTGCGTGGATTTTTCCCGCTGATTTTTTCCGTTCAAACATAATTCTTCCCCTTTCGCAGTGATTGCAGGTTTGTTTTCCACCCTTTCCCGGGAAAACGTGGAAAGCACAGGCGTTCTGCACTCAGTGTAACAGAAAAAGCAACGCCCTGCCAGAAGTTTCGTTCGGCAGGGCGTTGCATATTTTGTTCAGTTCTGCGTTATTTCAGCGGACTTTTTGCGATCTTTCCGCCGTTTCTGGGGTAGGCTGTCGGAGTTTGCGAAATCTTTTTGCAGAGGATGAGAGTGCGGGTATCGCCCCCCGGCAGGTGCAGGGTGCGGGTCTCTTTGTACTCGCCCCCCAGCTTTTTGATGGCTCCCCGGGCGGCCGCCAGCTCTTCCTCTCCGGAAGCGCCTTTCATGGCCAAAAAGCTGCCGCCCACTTTTACCAGCGGCAGGCAGTACTCCGCCAGCATCGGCAGGGCTGCCACGGCACGGGCAGAGGCCAGATCAAACTGCTCCCGCCACACCTTGCGGGCGGCTTCCTCAGCGCGCTCCTTGGCAAACTCCACGCCCGTGAGACCCAGCTGGGCGCAGGCATACTTCAAAAACTCCACCCGCTTGCCCGTGGGCTCCATCAGGGTAAGCTCCAGCTCCGGCTTGTAGATTTTTGTCACAATGCCGGGGAAACCGGCACCGGCACCCACATCCACCATCTTCCCTGCCACTTCCGGCTGGGAGGCAAAGAGCAGGCTGTCAAGGAAATGCTTATCCTCAATGCCCTCCGGGTCGGTGATGGCAGTCAGGTTGACTTTCTGGTTGTAGTCCACCAGGATCCGCGCAAAGGCGTCCAGCTGGTCCAGCTGGGTGCCCGTCAGGGCGATGTTCCACATGGAACATTTCTGTTCCAGTCTCGCTTTGTCGATCATAACTTTATTCTCCCGTCAATTCCACAAAAATCGGCTCGTGATGTACCGCAGGCAGAAACGTTTCAAAAATATCTTTCGTGTACAGTTTGAGCGAGGACGTATTGATGCAGGGGTGGCACCCGATGAACTCCCCTGCTTTCACATCCTTGTCCAGCAGCAGCTGCACATGGTTCTCCGGGTCGTTCATCAGGCCCATGATGGAGGAAGAGCCCGGCGTGCAGTCCAGATACTGCTCCATATCCTCCGGGGACGCAAAGCTCAGCCGCGCGATGCCCAGCTGATGAGAGAGTTCCTTGGTTTTAAAGGGCTTGTTTCCCGGCATCATCAGCAGATAGAAGTTCGTCTTCTGGCGGTTGCAGAGGAATAAGTTTTTGCAGACCGCCGCGTTCAGGCAGGCATCAATGACATGGCAATCCTCCATGGTATCGGCTTTCATCCATGCATGGTCGGTGCGCCAGTAGCGGATGCCCAGCTTGTCCAGAAAATCATAGGTGCGGACTTCTTTTTCCAACCGTCCGGTGCAGTCCGCGGGGCGGCCCTCATACAGTACCAGTTGTTCCATGGTTCCTCCCTCTTTTCAGCAAGTCTTGGTTCCCCCTCTGGGGGAGCTGGCACGTCAGCGACTGAGAGGGCGCGCTGCCAGTGCAATGCTCAGTTGTGCCACATCCGAGGGCGACACGCCCGGGATGCGCCCCGCCTGCCCCAGATTCTTGGGGCGGATGCGGGAAAGCTTTTCGCGGGCTTCCAGCGTCAGGCCCGTCAGATTCTCGTAGCAGAAATCCTCCGGGATGAGCGTCTTCTCGTGCCGCGCCACGTCCCGGATCATCCGGTCCTGCCGCGCGATATAACCCGCGTATTTGATCTCCGTTTCCAGCCGCTCGGCCAGCATGGGGGTGATCCCCTCTCCCCAGCCGATGAGCTTTGCCACCAGCGGGTACGAAATTTCCGGGCGGCGGAGCAGCTCTTCGGCAATGCCGCCCTCGGCGGCCGGGGCAAGCCCGGCTTCCTCCATAGCGGCCCGGAGCTCTGCCGTGCGGAGGTGCGTCTCATGCAGGCGGCGGCGCTCGGCTTCCAGAATGTTCTGGGTGTGCTGGTACTTTGCCCAGCGGTCATCCTGCACCAGGCCGTATTCCCGGCCGATGGGGGTCAGGCGCTGGTCAGCGTTGTCCTGCCGCAGGGTCAGGCGGTACTCGCTCCGGCTGGTCATCATCCGGTAGGGGTCCATGACGCCCTTGGTGACCAGATCATCCACCAGCGTGCCGAGGTAGCTGGTGTGCCGGGGCAGGATGAGCTGTTCCTTTCCCAGGGCGTTACGGGCGGCGTTCAGTCCTGCCAGCAGGCCCTGCGCGGCTGCTTCCTCGTAGCCGGAGGTGCCGTTGAACTGCCCGGCACCGTACAGGCCCCGGACATGCTTGCTTTCCAGTGTGGCTTCCAGGCTGGTGGGGTCTACACAGTCGTACTCGATGGCGTAGGCCGGGCGCATGATCTCAATGTGCTCAAAGCCCTTGATGCTGCGGTAAAACGCGTTCTGCACATCTTCCGGCAGGCTGCTGGAAGCGCCCTGCAAATACATTTCCTCGGTGTTCTCCCCGCAGGGCTCCACAAAGATGGGGTGGCGCTCCTTGCCCGCAAACCGCACCACCTTATCCTCAATGGAGGGACAGTACCGGGGGCCGACGCCCTCGATCATACCGCCGTAAAGGGGGCTGCGCTGGATGTTATCCAGAATGATCTTGTGGGTGGCGGGGTTGGTGTAGGCGATCCAGCACTCCACTTTGTTATGCATGGGCGTGTCTGTCAGGAAACTGAAGGGCTGCAGCTCGCTGTCCGGGTCGCCGGGCTGGCACTCCAGCTGGGAGAAATCAATGCTCCGCCGGTGGACACGGGCCGGGGTGCCGGTCTTGAACCGCCGCAAGGGCAGGCCCGCCGCTTTCAGGCTCTCCGTCAGGGCGTTGGCCGCGTGCATTCCGTCCGGGCCGGACGCATACCACGCATCCCCGACAAAAATTTTGCCGCCCAGGTTGGTGCCCGTGGCAATGACAACACACTTGGCCCCATATTCCCCGTTGAGCTGGGTCACCACGCCCTTGACTCTCCCCTGCTCCACCTCGATGGAAACGACTTCCGCCTGATGGATGGCAAGGCCGGGCGTCAGCTCCAGCGCGTGCTTCATATATTCGTGGTATCGCTTGCGGTCGGTCTGGACGCGCAGGGCGTGGACGGCAGGGCCCTTGCCCTTGTTCAGCATCCGGCTCTGCAGATAAGTAGCATCCGCCGCCAGGCCCATCACACCGCCAAGAGCGTCCAATTCACGCACCAACGTACCTTTTGCAGTTCCGCCGATGCTGGGGTTGCAGGGCATATTGCCGATGGCATCCAGACTCATGGTAAAGACTGCCGTCTTTGCCCCCAGCGTGGCGGCGGCGTGGGCCGCCTCAATGCCGGCATGGCCCGCACCAATGACGATGACGTCATAATCTCCTAAATGGTTCATTTGAAACTTTCCCTTAAAACCAATAAACTTCCCCTCTTTGCCAAAGGCTCCCCTGTCAGGGGAGCTGCCGCTGAAAACGGCTGAGAGGTTCTACTTTCCCACACAAAAACGTTCAAATACTTCGTTGATGACCGCTTCCGATGCATTTTCACCGGTCAGCTCACAGAGGGCATCCAGCGCGTCGTCCACACAGACGGAAACGGCATCCAGCCCGAAACCTCCCTCCACGGCGTCCAGCGCCCCGGCCACGGCGTCCCGGGCACGGGTGGCGGCGGCCAACTGCCGCTGGCCGGAAAGGCTGGCAGCGTGCGGATCGATCTGGTTGGTGCCCAGCAGGCGGGCCACTGCCGCCGCGATGACTTTCCGGCTCCCCTCTTCCTGGCAGCAGACCGGAATCACCATGGCAAAATCGCCCGCGATGATTTCCGCGTCAAACCGGGGCGGCTTGTCCTCCTTGTTGACGAGGGCAATGGCCGGGCGGCCCGCACAGCGCCGGGCCAGGGCCAGGTCTTCCCGGGTCAGAGGTTCCGAGCCATCAAAGACGGCCAGGATCAGCCCGGCCTCGTCCAACTTCTTCCAGCTGCGGCGGATGCCCTCGGCCTCAATGGCGTCATCGGTCTGGCGCAGGCCTGCGGTGTCAAACAGGTTGAGCCGGATATCCCCCAGCTGCACGGCCTGCTCCACCACGTCGCGGGTCGTGCCCGCCACCGGGGTGACAATGGCCCGGTCAAACCCGGCCAGCAGGTTGAGCAGCGTGGATTTGCCCGCATTGGGCCGTCCCACAATGGCACAGTCCACGCCCTCCCGGAGCACGGCCCCGGCATCGTAATTTTTTATCAGGCCGTTCAGCTCCTGCTGTACCTGCCCCAGCACCGTGTGCAGGTGGGCATCGTCCAGCTCGGGGACATCCTCTTCCGGGAAATCCACCCAGGCAGCCAGATGGGCCTGCAGGCCGGTCAGGGCCTCTTTTTCGGCGCCGATCTTTTTCGCCAGCGCGCCGGAGAGGGACGCGTTGGCCAGCGCCGCTCCCTGTTTGCCGTCTGCCGAAATCATGTCCATGACGGCTTCCGCCTGGGTCAGGCTCATTTTGCCGTTGAGGAACGCGCGGCGGGTATACTCGCCGGGAGCTGCCGGGGCAGCCCCTGCCGCGATGCAGGCTTCCACCAGCCGCCGGGCCACCGCACTGCCGCCGTGGCAGGAAAGCTCCACCACGTCCTCCCCGGTGTAGCTGTGGGGTTCCCGGAAAAACAGGGCCACGCCCTCGTCAAAGGCGTCGTCCCCCTCCACAAAGGAGCCAAACAGGGCAGTGTAGCCTTTGGCCTCCTCCACGTTCTTGTTCGGGTTGGCCGGGTGGAACACCCGCGCGGCCACGGCATAGCTTTCCGGCCCGGACAGCCGCACCACCGCGATGCCGCCCGCCCCCGGTGCCGTGGCAATGGCGGCAATGGTCGTATTCTGCATGAGGTTCCCTCCCGCTCCAAAATTTCAATTACAGTATATTGTACCACGAACCACCGGAAAAAGAAATATAAGGGCGCAAAAAAGCACAGCGCCTGTGGGAGTTTTCCCTGCGCTGTGCTCATTCTTCGGTGCCGCGCCGCAGCTGTTCGTAATGTCTGCTTTTGTCCAGATACATCCGCTGCTCCGCCTTTTTGACGAGAGCGTCAATGTCAATGCCGCCCGCGCTGTGGGAGGCAGTGCCCACGGCCACGGAATAGCCTGCCTCCTCCACCTGCCGGACAAATCTCTCCATGTTTTCGTTCAGCTCCGTGCCGGTGCTGTCCAGCGCAAAGGCCACAAACTCATCTCCGCCAATGCGGTAGCTGTCCTCTTCCCCAAAGATCTCCCGCAGGATGCAGGCCACGGTGCGGAGCATCTTGTCTCCCTCCTCGTGGCCGTAGGTGTTGTTCAGCTCATGGAGGCCGTTGACGTCGATGTAAACACAGGTGAGGCTGTTGCTGCACCGGAGCGGGTAATCCCGCAGGCGGTTCTCGTAGGCATTGCGGTTGTGCAGCCGGGTGTTGAGGTCGCTTTCCGCCACGGTAGTCAGCTTGCTGCTGGTAATAAAGTTGCCGTACATCATGCTCATGACAAAGGTGGACACAATGCAGGAGATGGCCCCGAACACCAACGCGTTGCAGACATCCATGGGGATGACCCGCCAGTCCTTGAAGCGGGTGACGCAGACCAGAAAAATGCCGTCGAACAGCAGCACATTGGCAATGTGCAGGATGGGCCGCATCATAAACAACATCGGCACATAGAGCAGAAACGCAAAAAACGCGGCAGCGCGCTGATCCGGGGTCTGCACCGTGCCCAGGTAAATGCCCAGACCATAGATCATGGCTCCAAAGGCGTAGATCTCCCAGTTTAAAAACAGACCCAGCTTTTGCGGGAACATCTGCTCCACGGCCAGCAGTCCCAGGCTGACAATGAGGGCCACTGCAAAAACCGGGATATGGTCATACAGCAGCGGCACCATGCAGGAACCAAGGGTCAGCGCCACAAAAAAGGCACAAGCCGTGCCCAGAAACGCGGTCAGCCGACGTCGGTTGGCGATCTGCACATCCATCTGACAGCGTGCAAAATCTTCTGGCTCTGCCCCGGCATACAACAGAAGCTTTTTCAGTTTTTCCAGCATCGGGGTCTCCTCTCCGGCCAAGCCTGCTGTTTTGCATCGGACTTATCCATATTTAATTTTATTATACAATATTTCGTTTCAAAAAGATATGATTTTACGCAAGTTTACCCCACCACCACCAAAATTTCCACATTATGGCGAATATCAGCTAAGATTTTTATCCATCTTTGCACAAAAAAAGACGCGCAGCCATAATCGCTGCACGTCCTTTCGCTTATTTTAAGGGGTCAATTGCCGGGGAACCAGGCATCAGAACGCGGCAATGTCTGCCGTGGTGATGGCCTTGCCGGGCAGGGTGCGGCTGTCGGCGTTCTCATTGAGTGCCAGCTTGCCCTCACGCAGCAAGCGGACAGCCTTTTCGTGGTCGGCAGCTTTCCAGTTGTTGCCCACGATCTTCCAGTTATTGTCCACATGGGGCTCGATGGTGCCGCCCTTGACGGTGCGGATGTACTCGCCCAGCAGCTCGCGGACACCGCCCACATCGCCGCGGACGTCGATCTCCAGCAGCTTGGGCAGCTCATCGCCCTCGGCGAAGATATCCGCATAGGCCAGCAGCTGGGTGGTAGCGCGGTAGTTGTTCACGGCCACCACAAAGCTATCGGTATCCTGCACGGCCTTGCCGTTCATCCAGGTCAGGTTCCGGATGCGGTTGCCCGGCTCCTTGGAGATATCCAGATCATACTTGACGCCTGCAAAGGCATCGTACAGGTAGTAGCGGACGGAGGAATCAAAGGCGATGGTGACATCCTGCGGCTCCCAGGTCTTGAAGAACGCAGCCGACCACTCCATGAACTTGCGCAGCTGCAGGCCGTTCATCTGCAGCTTGTACAGGGTGTTCTGGTAGGTGTAGATGCTGGCCATATCGCACTTGCGGATGGTGCCCTCTTTCATCTGGGAAGTCATGGAGGTCAGAGCCGTTGCAGAGACCTGTGCACCGGTATAGTACATCTGCACTTCGTTGATGAAGTCCAGCAGCGCGGTATCCTGGATCATGGCCTGCGGCAGGCAGTCGATCTCATTGGCCGGGGCCAGGTCGCCGCCGCGCAGCTCACCGATGGGCGTCACGGCGTCTTCCTTGGCGCGGGCGTCGTACTCGGCCAGCAGAGCGGTAAGCTCGGGGTCCGGCGCGTAATCCTTGATCAGCAGGTTCTCGGAGGTGCGGTTCTTCACTTTCCACTTGCCGTCCAGGCCGCGCTGCAGGTAGAGGTGGATCTCAGACACGGTAGCGCCCGCGTTCTTGTTCTCCACCACCAGCACGTTGTTGATCATCTGGTTGGGGATGCTCTTGTGGCCGTGGGCTGCCACGATAACATCGAACTCCGGGCAGGCATTGGCCAGGTCGGTAACACCGGAGCCATAAACACCATACTCGTTCTCCACGTCCATGTGCATAACGCCAATGATGACATCCACCTGACCCTTGATCTGGTCGATGATCTTCCGGCTCTCGTCCACAGGGTTGGTGACGGTCCAGCCCTCAAGGTTCTTGGCGTCCCAGCGGGTGATGTTGGGGGGTGACCATGCCGATGACGCCGATCTTGACGCCGCCCTTGTGGATGATGGTATAGCCGTCGGCCAGAGGCTTGCCCTCCGGGCTGTAGACGTTGCCCGTCAGCACCTTGGCTTTCTGCTGGGAGAGCACTTTTTCCAGCGTAGCCATGCCATAGTTGTACTCATGGTTGCCGGTGACATAGACATCGTAGCCGATGGCGTTCTGGGCCGCGATCATCGGGTGGATATCGTCATTGAGGAACAGTTCTGCCGAGTTTGCCTGGATGGTATCGCCCGCGTCCACCACCAGCGTGGTCTTGGTGCGGGCTTCCCGGATCGCAGTGGCCTGCTGGGCCACGCTGCCGGAAGCGTCTTCCTTGTTGGCGGCGTAATCCCAGGGGTCAAACTTGCCGTGGGTATCGCTGGTAGCAAGGATCTGCAGGTCCATGCTCCACAGGTTTTTGATGTCACAGGCAGCAGCCGAGGGGACCAGACCGCTCACGGCAGCAGCCGTAGCCGATGCACCGGCCACGCGCAGGAAATTGCGGCGGGAAATCTTATTCTCTTGCATAATATCCTCTCTTTTCTGCTTTGGGGCTCAAATTTCCAAAGCGCTCCGTGCTCCTAGTATAAAGCTTTAGTCTGACTCTTTACAATGGACAACCTGGAGAAAAATCTCCCGCAAATTCAGACAAGTTTCCCAAACATCCAAAAGAGCCCCTTTCCCGGCCGGGAAAGGGGCTCTCAAGATCCAAATTACAGCTCGATCTTGCCGAAGCTCAGATCGGCAAAATCATCCACGCGCTCGGTGCGCTTGGGTGCCACAGGGGCGGCACTCTCCGCGTCACGGGGTGCATAGGTGCGCTCGGGCACGCTGGAGCCGCGAGGACCACGGCTGCCGCCGCCGCGACCGCCGCGATAACCGCCGGAACGGCCGCCGCGCTCATTGCGGTCACCACCACGGTAGCCGCCGCGATTGCCGCCCGGACGACGGCCATTGGGACGGCCGCCACGGCCGCGGCGCTCGCCGTAAGTATTCTCGGTCTGTGCGTCGGGAGCGGTGGAGTAGATGACCACACGGCGGTCACGGCCCTCGCCCTTGCTCTCGCTGCGGACACCCTCCATCTTGCCGATGGCAGAGTGGATAATGCGGCGCTCATAGGGGTTCATGGGCTCCATGGCAAAGCTGCGGCCGGTCTTGCGGACCTTGGCACCAATGCGCTGCGCCAGAGCAGTCAGGTCGCTCTCGCGCTTATCACGGTAGCCAGCCACATCCAGGCCCAGCTTGATGTAATCGCCCTCCAGGCGGTTGGCCACCAGGCTTGCCAGATAGGACAGGCTCTCCATGGTCTCGCCGCGGCGGCCGATCAGAGCACCCAGCTTCTCGCCATCCAGACGGATGATGGTAGCCTCGCCTTTCTGCACGGCGCTGAATGTCACATTCTCCACGCCCATCCGCGCGATGACCTCACGCAGATAGTCCACAGCGGCCTTGACCTTGTTGTTCTCTTCGATATTGATGGGCACTTCCACCTCTTCGCCCTCAGCAGGGGCAGCCTCTGCCGCCGCCTCTTCCACGGGCTGCGCGGCGGGAGCTTCTTCTGCTGCAGGGGCGGCGGGAGCTTCCTCCACAGGGGTCTTCTCCTCTGCCTTGGGCTCCTCGGCCACGGGAGCCGGAGCAGCCTTTTCTTCCACCACGGGTGCCGCGGGAACGGGGTCTGCCTCCTCCACGGTCACGCGGACCTTGGCGGGGGTCAGCTTCAGGCCCAGAAAGCCCGTCTTCTGGGGCATTTCCAGCACTTCATAGCTCACGTTGATATCGTCGGCCTGCACGCCCAGCTTGGCGCAGGCGTTGGCGCGGGCTTCGTCAACCGTCTTGCCGGTTGCTTCCTGAGTACGGATCATAATACGGTCAGTCCTCCTTTTTGTTTTCCAGCTCGCTCAGCGGGACCGTGCGCTCGTCCTTGTACTTTTCCTCGTCCTGCTGGCGGGCATACTCCAGGCGGCGCTTGTTCATCTCACTGGCGGAGACATTCTTTTCCACGATCTCACCGGTCTTTTCGTCCTTGACCTTGAGGGTAGTGCTCTTCACCCCGCGCTTCTGCTCCTTGCGGTGAGCGGCGATCTCAGCCATGACCTCTTCCTTGACCTTTTCGGGGTCGTAGATCTTGCGCATGACCTGGGTCTGCACGGTCATGATGACGTTGGAAATGACGTAGTACAGAGAGAACGCGCAGGGCACGGTAAAGCAGAAGAACAGGTACATCAGGGGCATCATATACATGGTCGCTTTCATGCTGCCCTGCATCTGCTGGCCGGAGGCTTTCATGCTGATGTGGGTGGAAATGAACATGGTAACGATGGCCAGGATGGGGAGAATCAGCAGGGGCAGGTTATCGGCCGAGAGGTTATACTGAGGCACACGGGTCAGGTCGATGCCAAAGAAATCCATGTGCTGGCCAAACTCGGTGATGGTGCTGACCTGGTCGGCGGTAAAGGCGCTGGTCACGGTGGACTCGCCCGCCATGACCTGCGCGATGATGTTGGTGTCGCGGGTAACAGTGGTAAAGCCGATGCCCAGGGCCGTCAAGGCATCACCAGCCGCGTTCATGGCAGCGGTACCGATGTGGAAGATGCGCTGCAGCGGGCGGTACACGACCTCGATAACGCCGAACATGACCAGGAAGTTGATGAGCATGGGGGCACAGCCGGACATGGGGTTGTAGCCGAAGTCCTGCTGCAGCTTCATGATCTCTTCATTCTGCTTTTCGGGCTTATCCTTGTACTTTTTCTGGATGTCCGCGATCATCGGCTGGAATGCCGACATCCGGACGGTGTTTTTCTGCTGGTTGAGCTGGAGGGGGGTCTTCACGATGTTGATGAGCAGGGTGAAGAGGATGATGTCCCAGCCGTAGTTGGGGATCAGCTTGTAGATCCACTCCATCACATAACCGAGTGGCACGCCGAGGATGTATAAAGGGTTCATAGCTTCGTCCATTCTGCCCCGTCTGTGGCGCGGAGCGGTTATTTTTATCGAAGGACGCCTGTCCACAGCGCAGCGCGTCACAAGAAGCAAATTTGAATCGCCTTTCTGCTCCCCCTCCCCTGTTCGGAAAGTCTCCCCCGGCCGGGGGAGGTGGCACGTAAGTGCCGAAAGGGGAACGGGTGGCACGCCGCAGGCGTGACGGAGAGGTTTGTTTTCCACTTATTTTCCGTGTCTTGTGGAAAACAGTCTGGCCGGAGAAAGCTTCCGGGCCGGGTTGCGCCAGCGGCCGGGCTCCGGCACGGGGTCGTAGCCCCAGCGGCCCAGCGGGTTGCACCGGGCAATGCGGGCAGCGGCCAGCAGCAGCCCCTTGATGCAGCCGTGGGTCTGGATGGCCTCGATGGCATACTGGCTGCAGGAGGGGGTAAAACGGCAGTTGCGCCCCAGTCCCGGGCTGATCCACTTCTGATACCAGCGGATGGGCACACACAGGGCACGGCGGGACCATACCGAGAGCGGGTTCACTCGCTTTCCGGCCTGCGGGCCGGGGGGACCGTGGCAGGGGGCTTGGCACCCGGCTGCTTTGCCTTATCCGGCAGGCCGGCCTGGGCAAACAGTTTGGCCACCACGCTGGAGAGCTGCCAGCTCTTGAGGCGGGGGGTCATGCCCCGGGCCACAAAGATGAGGTCATAGCCGCCGATGTTGTAATCCAGATGCTCGTCAATGGCGGCTTTCATCACGCGGCGGGCGCGGTTGCGCTGGACGGCGTGGCCGATCTTTTTGGTGGCTGTCAGGCCCACGCGGGTCTTTTTGCCCCGTGTTTTGAGGACGTAGAGCACCAGCGCCGGGTTGACATAAGACTTGCCGCGGGCATACACGCGGCCAAACTCCGCGTTGCGGCGGATGGGACGATAGCGCATTTGTTGGCGCCTCCCTCTTCGAGAATCAAACAAGCCCTGCACAAAGGCAAAGCTCATTTGTCAGTATAGCAAAAAAACGCCCGCAAGGAAAGTCTGTCCGGGCGTTTTTCTGGTACAATTCTTGCGAAACTTTTTAGTTAAAACGCACAATTGGATAAAAAAGAAGACCGCCAATTCAATATCAGCGGTCTTTTGCGCATGTTCTTGATGACCTTGCGGCCGTTCTTGGTGCTCATGCGGGTCAGAAAGCCATGAACTTCCTTGCGCTGACGCTTCTTGGGCTGAAAAGTTCTCTTCATGGTTTTGTATCCTCCGTAAAAACTCGTCCCCTGATTGGGGTCATTCTGTGAGTCCCAAATGGGGACAGGCTTGCAATTCAACAGTATATCGCACACTATCCCATTCTGTCAAGCATTTTTTTCTCTTTCCTGCAAACTTTTTTGAAAAACGGCTGTGAAAAATCTTTCAACTTTTTCACCCGTTTCCCGTGGAAAACTTTTCATCCACAACATCTTGTGCTCTTTTTCGTGTACTCCCACAAGGGCCGCACAAAGGCGCAGATGCGTCTTTTCTTATGTATTATAAATTACCTTATAGTAATATAGACGCAGGGAGATTTTTGTGGTATACTAACCTGGTATCAGCAGCATTGTTGAAAACTTCAATGGAGTGGATGTTTTATGGATTCTTTCAAGGACGTTTTAGAAGCCGCCCAGGCCTATTGCAAAACGCAGATGGCCGAGCCGACTTATAATCTCTATATCGACGGCCTCGAGCCCATCAGCTTTGAGGACTCGAGCCACATCACCCTTTCGGTGCGGAACGATTTTATCTGCAAGATCGTCACGGACCGCTACCTTGGCCTGCTCAAGGAAGCCTTTAAGACCGTGCTGGGCTTTGATGTGGACATCACGCTGGTGGTGCCCAGCACCCCGCCCCACGAGGTGGTGCTTGCCCAGCAGTACGAGGCCAACCCCGCCTCCCCCCAGGGCAACTATGAGTTCACGTTTGAAAACTTCATCAAAGGCCCTTCCAACCAGTTTGCGTTTGCTGCGGCGCAGGCGGTTGCCGCCAACCCCTCCGGGGCCTATAACCCGCTGTTCATCTACGGCGGCTCCGGCCTGGGCAAGACCCATCTGCTGACGGCCATCCAGACCGAGATCAAGCGCACCCACCCCGATTTTGTCATCATGTACGTCACCTGCGAGCAGTTCACCAACGAGCTGATCGCCGCCATCCGCGCCGGCAGCACCGAGGACTTCCGGATGAAATACCGCGTGGCCGACCTGCTGCTGGTGGACGATATCCAGTTCATCGCCGGCAAGGAGTCCACCCAGGAAGAGTTCTTCCACACCTTCAACTCCCTGCAC
>QWCE01003491.1_pt1 | contig 17296 bp, 13 predicted proteins | sample 1972531 | NCBI WGS metagenome assembly QWCE01 (sample SAMN09866716, study PRJNA288562) | Human gut metagenome isolate term4_stool, whole genome shotgun sequencing... | reverse complement strand
GGAAAGAGAGCCGGTGACCGTCACACCCGCCTATACTGAGGAAACCGTTGCGTTCTACTCTGGTGAGAAAAACAACCTGCCCTATGACGTGGAGATCCGAACCCTGCGTACTCTGGAGCCGGAGCATGACCTACCGGAGCCGCCGCTCCCCGATGAGCCGGGCGGTAATCCCGTTTCCATTCCCATCAACGGCGAATGGCAGACATTTCCCAATGTTGCCGCTGCGGAACAGGCCGCCTATGCGGACTTCAAGACAGACAGCCAACGGAACGCCTGGAATTTTCACATCACGGATGACGCGCTGGGCGTGGGTGGTCCGAAAGCAAAGTATCAGGCGAACATCAATGCCATTCGGCTGCTGAAACATCTGGAGGCGGAGGGCCTGCAGGCCAGCCCGGAGCAGCAGGAAGTGCTGTCCCGCTACGTGGGCTGGGGCGGACTGACGGACGCATTCGATGAAAGCAAGCAGAATTGGGCGGCAGAGTTCCGGGAACTGCGCGATGTATTGACGCCGGAGGAATATACCGCTGCCCGCGCCTCCACGCTCAACGCCCATTATACCAGTCCCACCGTCATTAAAGCCATTTATGAGGCGGTTGGCAACATGGGCTTCCAGACCGGCAACATCCTGGAGCCGTCCATGGGCGTCGGGAACTTCTTTGGACTGCTTCCCGACACGATGGCGGGAAGTAAGCTGTACGGCGTGGAGCTGGACAGCATTACAGGCCGTATCGCAAAACAGCTATATCCCCAGGCGAATATCACCGTTGCCGGATTTGAAACTACGGACCGCAGAGACTTTTTTGATCTTGCTGTGGGCAACGTCCCCTTTGGCCAGTATCAGGTAAATGACCGGGCTTATAACAAGCTCGGTTTTTCTATTCACGATTACTTTTTCGCCAAAACGCTGAACCAAGTACGGCCCGGCGGCGTCATTGCCTTTGTGACTTCCCGTTATACCATGGATAAGCAGTCCCTGGAGGTTCGGAAGTACATTGCGCAGCGGGCAGAACTGCTGGGGGCCATTCGACTGCCCAACAATGCGTTCCGGGCCAATGCCGGTACGGAGGTGGTATCGGACATTCTCTTTCTGCAAAAGCGTGACCGGCCCATTGAGGTTGAACTGGATTGGGTGCATCTTGGCAAAAATGAGGATGGTCTTTCCATCAACAGCTATTTTATCGACCACCCGGAGATGATCTTAGGCCGACAGTCCTCTGAAAGCACCCAGTACGGCAGACAGGATTTTACGGTAGAACCCATTGAAGGGCTGGAGCTGGCCGATCAGCTCCATGACGCTGTGAAGTACATTCGTGGCTCTTATCAAGCGGCAGAACTCTCTGATCTGGGAGAGGAAGAAGCCGTATCTGAGACGATCCCCGCAGACCCGGATGTGAAGAATTACAGCTATACCGTTGTGGACGGCGAAGTGTATTTCCGGGAAAACTCCGTTATGGTCAAGCCTGATCTGAACGCTACAGCCAGGGAGCGTGTTAAGGGCATGGTGGAACTGCGGGATTGTGTACAACGTCTGATTGCCCAGCAGATGGATGGCTTTGAATCAGACATGACGATCTGCAAAACCCAGCAGGAATTGAATGTACTGTATGATGCCTACACTGCAAAATACGGTCTAATCAATTCCCGTGGAAATGCTCTGGCCTTCTCGGATGACAGCTCCTATTATCTGCTATGCTCGCTGGAAGTTCTGAATGAGGACGGCGAGCTGGAGCGGAAAGCGGATATCTTCACCAAACGTACCATCAAATCCCATGAGGTTGTGACCTCTGTGGATACGGCGTCCGAGGCACTGGCGCTTTCCATTGCGGAAAAGGCCCGCGTAGACCTACCGTATATGGCCCAGCTGACCGGGCTTCCAGAGGAAAAACTGGCAGAAGATCTGCAAGGCGTAATTTTTCGTGATCCGAACCGGGCATCCGTGACATTCAGCGAAGGCTGGCAGACAGCGGATGAGTATTTATCCGGGAATGTTCGTCAGAAGCTGGCCGATGCGGAACGGGCTGCAAAGGACCACCCGGAATATCTGGTGAATGCGGAGGCCCTCCGGGCGGCGCAGCCCAAGGATCTGGATGCCAGTGAAATCGAGGTCCGTTTGGGCGCAACCTGGATTGACAAGGCATACATCCAGCAATTTATGGAGGAAACCTTCGAGCCTCCGTATTACCAGCGCAGAAGCATCCAGGTGAATTACTCCAGCGCCACAGCGGAATGGAATATTTCCGGGAAGAATGTGCCGTCCTTCCGTGATGTGAACGCATACATGACCTATGGAACCGAACGGGCAAATGCCTACAAAATCCTGGAGGATACACTGAACCTGCGGGATATCCGCATTTATGATACCAAAATAGAGCCGGGCGGTACGGAACGGCGTATTCTGAATTCAAAAGAAACCACTCTTGCCCAGCAGAAACAGCAAGCCATCAAGGATGCCTTCGCTCAGTGGATATGGAAAGACCCGGAGCGCCGCCGTGCCCTGGTGGAACAGTATAACCGGCTGTTCAATTCTACCCGCCCCCGGGAATACGACGGGCGTCACATCCAATTCAGCGGCATGAACCCGGAGATTCAGCTACGGGAGCATCAGTTGAACGCTGTTGCACACATTTTATATGGCGGAAATACACTTCTGGCGCACGAAGTTGGCGCGGGCAAAACCTTTGAAATGGTTGCGGCAGCGATGGAAAGCAAGCGATTAGGGCTTTGCCAGAAAGCAATGTTCGTTGTTCCCAACCATCTGACAGAGCAGTGGGCCTCCGAGTTCCTGCGACTGTACCCCTCCACCAATATTCTGGTCACGACCAAGAAAGATTTTGAGACCCGGAACCGTAAGAAATTCTGCGCCAGGATCGCCACCGGCGACTATGATGCCGTTATCATTGGCCACGGTCAGTTTGAGCGAATCCCCATATCTCAGGAGCGTCAGGAACGCCTGCTGCAGGAGCAAATCGACGAGATTGAAGATGGCTTGGAGGAATTAAAAGCCAGTCATGAGCATTACCACGATAGCTGTTTGCATGATGGTGCCGTCAAAGATGTGATTGAGCTGTTTGGATTTGATCGGACCATGTATGTGCTGGCCAACACGGTACAGCAAAAAGATTGGGACGGGCGCATCTCAGCGGAGAATAAAGCCTGGGCGCGGACCATTCCGGTTTACCCGGATGAGAATGGTTTTGGTAATAACCGCCGTCTGGATTTTGTGGTTGACCAGGCCCACCCCGGCCTTATAGATATCTTCGTTCGCCAGGTACGGCGCGAATATCTGTTGACGCAGCCTCTGACTTCCGTGGAGATTGCAAATGAAGCACATCGCATTTGCGAGCAGATGAAATCTGTCCGGGAGCCTAATAGTCCCAGTGGGACGCACTTCATGGTGCAAATCTCGCAGGATTTCATGGCTCGTGCCACATCAAAAGACACAAGGGAGCTTCAGAAATGGCTTCCGTATCAGTCATTGGCGCTGACAACGGTCAAGGGACACCAGGGAACATTTGCAATGGTTTCCGCTGACGAGGACCGGAGCCAGCCTCTGCGTTCGCCAAAGGAGCGCAAACCTTCTGTCCGAAAGAAATTACAGCAGCCGATTTCCACTGTGTCCTGTAAAGAAACACCTCAAAGGGCCCAGGGCCAGGAGCGGTAAACCATGAGCAGAAAGCGAAATGTTCAAATTATTTTTTGGGTATCCGAAGAAGAACGGGCGCAGATTCAGGCGAAGATGGATCAGGTTGGTACTGAAAATCTTAGCGCCTTCCTGCGTAAAATTGCCATCGACGGCTATATTCTGAAGCTGGATTTGCCGGAGCTGCGGGAGATGATCTCCCTGCTGCGCCGGTCCAGCAATAACCTGAATCAGATCGCCAAACGGCTGAACGAAACTGGGCGTTTCTATGCTGCCGACATGGAGGATATACTCCAGCGGCAGGAACAGTTATGGCAGGCTGCGAATACAATCCTGACCCGTTTGGCACTGGTCTTCTGATGGAGCATTTATCTCACCAGGCATCCTTGCAAAACAAAGTATTCCGGTCTATGATAAAAGAAAAAGAGGGAGGCGATGTACCATGCGGATTCTGATGAAAATTCTGTTTGCGCCGGTTATGCTGGCACTGATCCTGTTTGTCAATTTCTTCGCATTCCTGCTTACGGTGTCATCCGTGTTCTTCGGAATCGCCGGTACGGTTTTCACCATTTTGGCTACAATCCTTTTCTTCGCTGTTAATCGAACCAATGGTATCATCGTCTTGATCTTTACATTTCTTATCAGCCCCTTTGGGTTGCCAATGCTGGCGGCATGGCTGCTGGGAAAAGTACAGCAGCTGCGATATGCGCTTCAGGACTGGCTCTATTGAAAATTAAATGTATACGCGGGACGGTTCTTTTCCTTTTGAGCCATCCCGCTCTTTTTCTTTACGCAATATCTTTGAGGAAGGAGGCGTGGTCCATTGGCTACTACACGAATTATTCCAATGCACACAGGAAAAGGAAAGACCATTGCGCAATGCCTGTCAGACCGCACCGCCTATGGTATGAATCCGGAAAAGACAAACGGTGGTGAACTAATAACAACTTATGCCTGTGACTCTCATACAGCGGATGCAGAGTTCCTTCTTGCCAAACGGGAGTATATGCAGCTCACAGGCAGGGAACAGAAAAGTGATGTGATTGCCTATCAGATACGGCAGTCCTTTAAGCCGAGAGAGATTACCCCGGAAGAGGCGCAAAAGGCGGGGTATGAATTTGCTTCCCGATTTCTTAAAGGAAAACACGCTTTTATCGTCTGCACCCATACGGACAAGAAGCACATCCACAATCACATTTACTGGAGCGCGGTTACGCTGGATTGTAAGCACAAGTTCCGGGATTTTCGCGGTTCCTGGCGGGCTGTTGCCAAGCTCAGCGATATTATTTGTATCGCGCATCAGCTATCTGTTGTCCAGGAGCCCAAACGTTATACCCACAGCCACTATGGGAAGTGGCTGGGAAACCGGGCAAAGCTGTCAAATCGGGAGCAGCTGCACGTTGCTATTGATGAAGCGCTGGCTAAGCATCCCCACACCTTTGACGCATTTCTCGAGCTGATGCAGCAGTCCGGATACAGGATAAAACCCGGAAAATACATTACCTTCTGCATGGAAGGTCAGAAAAATATCCGCATGGATTCATTAAAAGCAGGCTACACCGAGGAGGAAATCCGTGCGGTGATCAGCGGCGGGAAAAAACATACACCCAGGAAAAAACGTGATAGATCCGTTGCCCCCAAAACACAGCAGGTGCTGGATATGGATGCCATTCGAGCGGCCAACAAGGGACTCACTTATGAGCGGTGGGCTACGAATTTCAACACCAATGCAGCCTCCAAATCTTTATGGTATATGCAGACTTACTGCGGAGGCAGCTATGAGAGATTATCACAGGCAGCGGATACCGCTATAGCACGGTGCCATGAATTATCCGCGCAGCTAGATACAATGCAGATACGGCTGACAGAAATTGCCATGCTCAAGCAGCACATTATCAATTACTCCCGAACCCGTAAGATTTTTCAGGAATACAAAACTGCCGGCTACTCTAAGAAATTTCTGAAAGAACATCAGCAGGAGATCGAGGATCACCGGGCGGCAAAACGGGTATTTAATGAGCTTGGGCTGAAGAAGCTGCCAACAGTGAAATCCCTGAACGAAGAATACAGCCAAGTGCTTGCTGCCAAAAAGTCAGTCTATGCCCAGCTTCGTACTGCCGAAGCGGAGCGGCGGGAGCTGCTGATCCATACAGTTAGAATGAGATAATGATATTATAGCATGAAAAGCCGACTTCGCCCCACACAAACGGGTAGTGTACGGAATATTTTTAAATTATTTCCTGAAAACTACCTGATTGTGTGGGGCGCTTTTTTGTCAGTTCCGGTAAAATAGGATGGAAAATAAGCTGGGGCTGCTTCTGTCTCCGGCAAGCGAGAGGAGTAGAGATTATGTTCTGTTCAAAGTGCGGGAATCCTTTGGCGGATAACGCAAAATTTTGCAGCACGTGCGGAGCGACTGTAAATATAGTGCAGGAAGATTCGCCAGTGCTACAGCAGCCGGCAGGTATATCGGATGAAACGGAAAGCATCCAAATGCCGAAACCGGCGCCGTTTATGGAAGCGCAAAATCTCGCTGCTCAAACGAGCGGCGCTGCGGCCTCCGGGAAAAAATCGAAAAAAGGGCTTGGAATCGGCCTTTCTGTTGGTATAGCCATACTGCTGATTGCGGCAACGGCGGTGGTTCTGGTTGCTTTAGGATTATTCGACCCAGCTCCGTCCAGCCCTTTCCCGGTTCTGAAAGTAGAACAAACACAGATTTATTACGGAGAGGATCTCGATCAGCTTGAAGAAGCGTTTCCAAACATAGAAAAAATTACAGAATCCATTTATTCACTGGAACGATCGGGGGATCAAAGTGTTGGCTGTTTAGTTCGAGCAGACAAAGAAAGAGGAGAGACTAAGCTGGTTCAATGGATAACCACTATGAATAATACCGGTCTCGCCAATGGAATTTCCATAGGGGATTCTTATGAAAAAATTTCAACAAAATATCCTGACGCAATGTGCTCCACGGAAATAAGACCTAATAATCCAAGCAAATACGATCCGGAAATCGATGCAAGTGTATATTTTACGGTTTATATGGACGAAAACGGTAACACCTATTCGTATGCGGAATACGAACAGAAACGTGCCGATAGTATCAGGGAGCAGGAAAATTTTGACCTCGCTAAGTGGTATGCACTTGACTTTACTGTAGAAAACGGTCAGATTACTCGAATTATTTTTGGCGATCTCGTAGCGTTACAACAGGGACATTAAATGATGTTTTTGTATGGCTGCGCAAACCGCCAGGCAACGATATTTTGACAATTACGAAGGAGAATAGCATATGTTTTGTTCGAAGTGCGGAAATTCTTTGCCGGATGACGCGAGATTTTGCAGTGTGTGTGGTGCACCTGTAAAGATATCACAAGAAGCTTCGCCGGTGCCGCAGCAGCCGGCAGGCATACCGGATGAAACGGTAAATATCCAGGCGCCGAAACCGGAGCCACTGATGCAGGAGCCTAATTTTAACGGGCAAATGGGCTATGGTGCGGCGGCTTCCGTTCAAAAGAAATCCAAAAAGATGCTTATCATCGGCCTTTCTCTTGGCGGCGTGATGCTTGCGCTCATTCTTGCCGTGGCGCTGATTTTTGTGTTCGGCCTGAAAGGCGGCTCTAAAGGCAACGACGGCTCTGTCCCTCTGGGATCCTCTGTTGTTTACGATGACCAGTACACATATTTTCTAAGTGTGACCGAAACCTGGGAGCCCTGCATTAAGCGAGTCCAAAACGATCTGCGTGGGAAGCCGGAGCTTCTCTACGAATCAGAGGAAATAAAAGGCAATGGATGGAGCCAGTATACCCTGGGCAATATCTTCCTCTGGAGCGATAAGATCTGCTTTATGGAAATCACAAAAGCCACAGAGCAGGGCGACGAAGAATACGAAATCCACTGGCTCAGCAAGGATGGCAAGGAAAATGGCACTCTTGTAAGCTATGAGCAGCTCAGTACCTATGGTGATTTACTGTCTCAAATGGAAGGCGCTTTCTTCTTTGAAGACTATCTCATCTTCGGCAACAGGTACTCCTTCTACCGACTGGATCTGAATAGCGGCGAGATGTGTAAACAGGAAGATTTTCTTGGCCTTGAGGGTCCTGCCTGCTTTGTAGCGTATAACGACGGATACTATTATTATCTTATCCCGGATGTGGAGCATAACCTGATGGGAGAAATCCTGTATCGAAAAGCAGAAAACTCCGAGGAAGAGGAAGTCGGGATCGTGCCGTCACAAGACGATGATGACGTGGAGAAGTATTTTTCCTTTATTACCCAAGGCGATTACTTATATTATACGGACCGAGACAATGTTTACCGGTTAAACGTCAACGACGGCAGAATTGAAACCCTTGCATCCTACGAGGGAACCTATAACAGATTCGCCCTATGCGAGAACGGGCTCTACTATTTTAAGAATATGACCCTCTGCTTCCTCAATACAGAGACCCTGGAGGAAACGATTTTTGACGAGGTTGAAGGGATCCCGGATTTGATTTATGCTGGAGCCGATGATGCATGCTGGATGCAGAGTGATCCAACCAGTCAACGGTATAACTGCTTCCTCCCGGATAAACAAGGCGGATCGATGATTTATTTTGGAGAATCCGATCAGGACGCCTCAGCGGAGGATTCAGTGGAGGATCAGGATACAGTCAATACAACCGCATTGTATGCGGATGTGGTAGAGAACTTCATAGGAAGATACGGCAACCTTTCCTTTGGCGAATCCGATAATGAATTCTACGCACAAGGCGTATTCAAAATTGACCTGAAGGATTTTAATCAGGATGGCACTGACGAACTGATGATACTCTATACCGTGGAAGAAAACGGTATCTATCCGTATATTGAAATATTTACGGTGGAGGACGGTGGGCTTGTTAAGCTTTTTTCTCAAAAAACCCGGGATGAGTTTCATGAGGCTGCCATGAGCTTTTGCCTTTATCAAAATGGCGGAAACCTGTATGTTCCGGTATATGATTCTCTGGATCAAAATCCCGTGTATGTTCATTTATACGGTTTCAATGAGAATAGGGAATTTGGAGAAGTCTATCAATATGAAAACAACGCCTTTTATATGAACCAGCTTCCGGATGGGATGGAATTTACAAAATGCGAGGAGACCCAGTTTTACACCAATACCCAGTTTGCCTACTATGATGATTTTGAAAACATAAAGGAAGAAATGAGGGAATCGCTCCAGATAGATATGGTAAATATGCTGAATGAGCTGGGGATTGCGGTTCCAGAGAATTCATCAACGCAGACCAATCAATCGGAATTTGACATAACCTCTATGCTGGGCGAATGGACGCTGGAGCTTATTCTGCCCGATGGAAGCACGGTACGCCGTGTTATCAAGCTGCAGGCAGACGGCACCATGACGATGCAGGCAGAGGATGGAAGCTGGCAGGATTATACCTATGTCATGGATGACACGCATTTTGCCTACACCTATGTGGGAACCGGTATCTCGTCCAGCGGAACGTACACGATTTCCGGAGACGTCATAACTGTTTACCTCGAAGCCGAAAATTAAGAAAACGGTGCGGCGGTTTTGCAGGAGGTAAAAAGGGAGGAGACAATGAAGAGAAAACGATCTGTAATTTTGGCGGTGTTGCTGCTCGTGCTTTCCCTGCCGGTGTCCGTCGGCGCCGCTCCGGCGTCGAACGGGGTTACGCTGGAGACCGAGCATTTCAGGGAGTTTGACATCACGCTGCCGGAAGCCCTCGCGGAAAAATATCGCTGGGAGGAAACCGGCTTTGAAGGGACGAATGTGCTCAACTTTTACGATCGCGGCCTGTATGATGCCACGGATGAAACCGCGATTTCGGCACAGACCAGGGGATACCGGTTCAGCATCAGCCAGTACTATTACGACAGCGACTATTGCGGGATGGCTGATCTCGAGCCCCATGAGATGTTCCAGTCGAGCCTGAACAGGATCGTAGCCTTTTACCGCCAGGACGGTGTGCCGCAGCAGCTGATGCTCCTCGCTGTGGAGTATACAATCGACGTCCCGGCATCCGTAGAACAGGATGCCTTGGAAATTGTCGGCTGTATGACGCCAAAATCCGACGCGCACATGGAGAATGTGGACGCGAATCCATGGAACCTCAAATTCGCGAATTTCCTCTTAAATGGGCAGTTCAGAACTGTGGGGCAGGAATATTTCGATAAGGTTGAAATACAGGCCTGTCTCTACAACGTTGCGGGGAGCGATTACCCGGAGCTGATTATCACAAATGGAGCGAGCGGGTATGCCGCCTTGGCCTATGTCTATGCATTCAGTGCGGACGGACAGGTTGAATATCTGCGTACCGCAACAACAGAAGAGCTTAACGCCATGCCTCTGCAGCCCTTTACCGCGATTCGCCAGGGATGGGGAGATTTCCTGGAAGCCTGCGGTTATCAAATTGAATATTTATCTGCGCAAATAAGCCCGGCGGACTGGCTCGGCACTTACCGATACGACGATGGAGCTCAGGGAGAGCTGTATATCGTCAAGGAGTCAAACGACAGCGAGGTGCGCGGTGAGTATGTGTTCCGCGAAGCGTCCGGCGAATATGACAGCCGGGATTTCGTCTGGAGCAAGGATGACAGCAGCACGGCTTCGGAGCCGTTTCAGAACGGCACCGGCTCCGACCGCATCGTTCATTACTTGAAAGACGACAGGATTGTCACGGATTATCCGGACGGCTGGTGGCCGGACAGAGACTATGTGCGGGTTTCGGATGCTGAGCATAGTGATTCTGAAGAGGAGGAGACAGGGATTCCGGTCAGTTATGCCGGAGCAACTGTAGATTTCAAAGAGAGCCTGTTTGAGAAATCGGCCTATGAATACGATAACGAGCTGGCAACGCTCGGCGCGATGCTAAGTTGTGCGGTGGAAAAATCAGAACAGGATACTGTTGATCTTTTGCAGAAAATTGGGGTGGATGGCTGCGGTCTCCATAATATTGAAAAAAATGAAATGTTTGCCTTTGCCGTTGCACATAAGGAGATGCGACTCAACGGGGAGGATGCTGTGGTGCTGTTTGTCATCGCCAGAGGCACCGCAAATCCTTATGAGGCCTTTTCGGATGCTATGAATATAAAGGATCCGTTTTTCAATTATACGGCTTATGACTATGCGTATAGATTTTACTTGAGGATCAATGACGGCATTAGCGAATATATCGGGAAATATCCCGATTTGCTGGATAAGCCGCTTAAGGTCTTTGTCACCGGTCACAGCCTTGGCGGTGCCGGTGCCAACCTTGTGGCTGCCAACTTTACGCTGTATGAGTGGTGGGGTAACTACTTATCCAATGAGGATGTTTTTGCATATACCTATGGTGCCATTGACTCCATCGATGTAAAAACTCCAGTTGTGGACGGATATGAAAACATTCATAATATTTATAATTTTTATGACACCTTTGGCCCGAATGGCTGGCCAATCTTTACCGCCAGCGGTAATTCCGGGAAAGGAAAATTCGGACATATTGATCAGTTTGGTCATCCTTACACGACGAATCCTTTTTCATGTGACAATCATTTAATTGAAAATTACCTCAGTTCCATTGTGGAGGGCGCCATATCGTGTAAGCATCCTTATTTCGGCTCATCCGTCTGGTGCCCCGTGGATGTCGAGGTTTTGAAGAACGGAGAGGTCGTTGGCCGGATCACAGACAATCAGGTGGATGAGGAGCTTCTCGCCGCCAATCCGGAGGTGGCGCTGATGGTGGTGGAGGATTCCAAGCACATCGCTGTTTTTGACAGCCCGGAGGCGTATTCCCTGCGCATTACGGCGACAGATGACGGCAAAATGTCGGTATCCACGGTATCCTTTGACGATAGCGGCGAAAGCTATGGTGCCGCGGAATACCCCGATGTAGCGCTCAAAGCCGGTCAGGTGTTTTCTGTGGAGCTGCCCGATCCCAACATGGCAGACGGCAAGGAACAGACGCCGGAGCTGCTGGTCATGGATGGAGACAGAATCAGCGGAAAGGTCAACCCGGACGGAAGTATCTCTCCGGTCAATGGGACAGGAAATTGGTTGCAGCTTGCTTTGCTGGCTGCGGTCGCGATTCTTGGTGTTCTAATCACATTCCTGGGAGGAAGAAAAATGAAGGAAACAAAAAAACTAAAATTTCCGATCGCATCTATTTTTGCGGTGATCCTGGCCTTTGGTCTCCTGACCAATTTATATCGGCTGCGGGTCAGAAGCGGTTGGATGGACAGTCAAATCGGCTACCGCATGGTGGTGGAGTTTGGCAGCACCTACTCTGTTCTCCATATCCTCTACCAAGTCCTGCTGATCGGCAGCATGATCCTGCTGGCGGTTCTGCTGTTCATGCGGAAGCGGAACAGCCTTCTGGCAGGCGCGCTGGCAATCCAAGCACTTTTGCCCGCTTTTACGCTTACGAGTTTTCTTCTGAACTGCGGCTCCCGGGGCTTTTTTGATGTGTATGAGTATGAGCTTCATTTTGGCCCGATGATGTGGGCAATTGGCATCTGCGGCTGTTATGTGCTGGAAATTCTATGCTATCTGCTCCTTACCCTCATGACGATCACGCCGTGCGCCGGGGACGGTGAGCACAAGCGTGGGCTGCACAGGCTGTGGTTCCTGCCTGGCATACTCGGCATCTTTATCGCCTTTGCGCATCTTGTGGGAAACATCTATTTTATGCGCAGCGACTTATACTGTTTGTCTGTCCTGTTCCTGATTCCTATGGCGTTCCTTCTGGGCTGGTGGCTGACGCATCCGTATAAAAAGGAAAGACCTGTCTATCAAATGCCCGTTACGCAGCCTTATGGACAGCCGGTCTATCAGAGCGTTGGTACTTTTGATGCTGCTCAGAAAGTAAACTGCTCTGGCTGCGGCCGGGAACTGCTGCCGGACGAGATGTTTTGTGCAGGCTGCGGTACCAGACGCCCGGAACCGTCTCGGGCCGAACCGGATACTGCAAATCAAAAGGTTTTCTGCTCCGGCTGCGGCAGGGAGCTTCCGCCGGATGAGGATTTCTGCTGCGTTTGCGGTACGCGCAGGCCAAACCTGTTGCAGGATGAAACCATTGATTTATAAAGAGGAAAAGAATTATTAAATGCGAGGTGTTTTACGATGAAAATGAAAAAGTTTATATCATTGCTTGTCATACTGTGCGTTGCGACCGCAATGCTGACTGCCTGCGGAAAATTTTCAGAGGAAAGAACGCGATCGGTCAGTTTTCCCAAAACCGCACATGCAACCTATCAAGGGACAGAAACCATTACGAACTATTCACATGACAGAGTCATCGTTCATGAGGATGGTTATATTGAGGTTTGTGGAACGATGCAAAGCGGGGATGAAACATACAGCGTGCAATGGCTCTATACATCGGACGGAAAACCGGTAGGCAGCCGCGAGGAGCAACCGTCCGGCCAGAAAGATACGGTGCTTTTATTGGACAATTATTTTGACTTTGTACCGGGAGAAGACGGCGTTGTAAAGGTAGAAGGAAATACGGTCTATTATGAAGACCATTATGAGGTTTATGACGTACAAAACGATATAATCCGGGAAATTACCGTTTTTAGCGATGATCAGCCCGGGAACCATTTCGAAATGAATGAATTTGGTCAGCTAATGGAAATGGAACTTTACGATTCAAATGGTGTTTATTTGAAAACAGAGTATACATACGAGGAGATTCCTGTCGAATCATGATAGGGAAATATAAAAAAACAAGGAGGATTTACTTATGAACGACACAAAATACAGTCCCGGTACTTCCGAAACGGAAGATTTGATGGACGGCAGCCTTCGCTCTGCGGTGAGCTACATCGTCCGGCTTGTAAAAAGCTGGAAGCTGAATCAGCTTCAGTGCGTCCTGGCAATCATATCCGCCGTCAGTTCTCTATTTTTACTGATCAATCTCAATGGCCAGATGTATATCTGGATGTGTGCGCTTGCGGGACTCTTGCAGCTTTGGATGTGCGTAAAGAAGGTGAAGATAGAATCCTTCGCCATGGCTTTTACATATTCCTTGTTTAGTGTTGGCAGCCTGATTACTGCAATTCAGCAGATTATCAATTACGGAGGATATTATTTTTCCGGCTGGCGCGGGGCGGAACGGGTAATTGTTCAGTTGGTGTTGTATGCTTTGGTTGCCATGGCTTGGGTGTTAGCATTGAAAAAGGATGAAAGTAAAAACACGCTGCGGCTTGTTTTCTTTGTCATCTCCTGTGTGTTTGGCGCATACGAGGTCATATATGTCCTGCTCGCTCTGCGGACAAGCTTTAAGCTTGCCCTGTACGGTTTGGCATGGATTGGATTTATTGCCGTTTTTGCCATACCGGTTTTCATGCTTTATCGAAAAAATGCCCTGCTTAATCAGGCATTCATGCAGAGCGTCGACAGAAGCGCAAATTCCTTCAATCCGCAGATGCCGTATTATTCGTCCGTGCAGCCGCAGACAAGTACACCGCCGCAGGAGCAGCCTTCCGCCATATCGGAGGCAGCACAAACTCCGTCTTCTGCCCGGGAAACGGTTTTCTGTACACAGTGCGGCGCTGCTATGAATAGCCGTGCCATGTTTTGCACGAAATGTGGTGCGAGACTGAAAAATGATCCGGTATGATAATTGGACACGTCATTTGCTTATATATGAGAAACAAAAGAATTTATGATATAAATCAGGAGGACATTTTATGCAAACAAAAAGAAACCTGCGGCTATTATCCGTACTGTTGACTGTCATCCTATGTGTCACGATGCTGACTGCCTGCGGAGGCTCAAAGCTCAATGGCACATATCACTCTCAAGGTCTTATTTCCCAATCGTTTACCTTTGACGGAGACCAGGTGACCATGTCTGCTTTTGGTATCAATGCCAGCGGCACATATCAGATCGACGGTGATCAAATCATCATCACATATTCCCTGTTTGGACAGGAATACACTTGGGAGCAATCTTTTTCGCAGTCGGGAAATGTGATCAACATCGGTGGTACCGAATTCAAAAAATAAAATTTAGGAGGAATTGATTATGTGGTTTGCAATTTTACTTTCCGTTGGAGCGGTTGCCATTGGCCTGTTCTTTGGACTTCGCCAAGGAAAGGTCAACAACCAGCTTTTGGATGAAGGAAGAATCGTAAAACGTAAGTATGTCATCACGGAGCAGGCGGAGGAGTTCACCCTGCGGGGTGCAGATTTTGCCCGTGTTCTGCAGGGTATCCAGGATGCTGATTTAAGAGGAAGCGGCGTATCCGTTCAAAGGAATGATACAAATCAGGCATTCTTCTTTACCGGAAGCAACTGGAAGGCTGAAATGTATCGGAAGAACGATGTGGGCGACCAGAACGTGTGGTATTTCCATTTCACCAATTGGAAAACCTACCGGGGTATGGTGCAGGAGCACATCCCTATGAACATTTTGATTACCGCAATCGAGAAAATGTTCCTTTCCATTGACCCAGGTGCCCAGGTCCAGAACATCCCCATCAAAGTAAAAACCAACCCCAGCTTTTTCTAATGGAACCAGGAGGGAAGAACCATGAATGAAAATCTGTTACTTATTATATGCGCCGTTGGTGTTGTAGCGCTTATATATCTGATCCGGTATATCATCGCAAAGGTGGTCTACAAGGGAACAGATGCCATTGAAAACAAGCTGCGGCAGATTGAGCCGGGTACCCGCGCTACGGGCAACCAAAGCCTGGCGGAGCGGCTGGGCGTTCCCGGGCAGAATCCCCCGGCTGTCCAGTCCAACCAGACTCCGCCCCCGCAGCCTGTTTCGCCTCAGCCCGGTAACCCTGCCGATATCCAGGTAGTTTCCGCTCAGGGACAGACGGCTTCTTTCTGCACCAAATGTGGCGCTGCGGTAAAACCCGGCAGCGCTTTCTGCACAAAATGCGGAGCAGAACTGAAAAAGAACTGAATACGAAACCCGAACAGAAAAGGCCGCAGCAATGCAGCCTTTTCTGTTGCAATCTTGGCCTAATTCGGTTCGCCGACATAGCAATAAAAGCAAGAAATCTCTGCATCAAAAATCCTCAACACCCGTAGCGGTGCTGAGGATTCTTTCTTATGCTCTTTGACCGCCAGTACATTCTCACCGAGGATGTGGTGGTGGAGGTGCGGTATCGGACGGAAACCCGGACGGACAGTGAGGGCAACGACTACGATGTGGAAGTGCCGTACAACTACTACATTTGCACCGTGACCCTCTCCAACGAAAACCTTTCCCACCTGCCTGTCTACATTATGGGCGAGGAACAGCTCTCCCGGTATGCCCTCTACATGGCGACGCTGGGCAACCGTCCTGATCTGTTCCCCGACTCCGACTATGTGGGCAAGTACACGGGCGATCCCGTGGAGCATGAAGTCCCCGAGGAATATCTGGCGGACGAAACCTTTTCCGCCCTGCTCACCGAGGCAGAAAAGTACATCGGCTATCCCTATGTCTGGGGCGGCTCCAGCCCGTCCACTTCCTTTGACTGCTCCGGCTACCTCTCATGGGTGCTCAATCAATGCGGCTGGAATGTGGGGCGGCTGGGGGCCCAGGGCCTATACAACTACTGCACCCCCACCAGCTCACCCCGGCCGGGTGATCTGGTGTTTTTTGTCGGCACCTACGACACGCCGGGGGTCAGCCATTGTGGGCTGTATGTGGGCGATGGCTGGATGCTCCATTGCGGAGATCCCATCGGGTACGCCAACCTCAACAGCAGCTATTGGCAATCTCATTTCTACGCCTATGGGCGTTTACCGTAAAGGAGGCTTTCATGGCAATTTCCAAAAGCGCAAAGATCGAGGCTGAGATCGAAAAGGTCAAGGCCAAAATCACCGAACAGCAGGCCCGGCTGAAGGAGCTGGAACAGAAAAAGGTGGAGGCGGAAAACAGCGAGATCGTGGACATCGTGCGGGGCATGAGCATCCCTCTTGCCGAGCTGCCCGTGGCGCTCCAGCAGATCCGGGCCGGGGCCACCTTGGGACAAAATGTCCCGAAGTCCGAAACCGAGGATAAGGAGGATACCGAATGAAAAAGCGAATTAAGATGCTGACAGCGGCGCTTTGCGCCGTTGTTCTTCTTTGTAGCTTCTCCGTCACGGCCTATGCCGGGGGCGGCCCCGAATGGGAGGGCCTTGACCCGGCGGAGGAAACCACCACCCCCGAGCCCACCATTGAGCCGGGAGAGGGCTTCACCGAGGAGGGTAGCCTTGTGACCCGGGATCTGCTCTACGACGAGCACACCAACAAGCAGTTTATCACCGTCCAGACCAGCGGCGGCAGCACCTTTTACATCGTCATTGACTACGACAAGCCCACCGACGAGGACGCTGAACAATATGAAACCTACTTTTTCAGCGTGGTGGACGAGGCCGATCTGCTGGCCGCTCTGGAGGCGTCCGGGACGGAACTGCCCGAGTGTACCTGTGTGGAAAAGTGCGTGGCGGGGGCAATCAATATGGATTGCCCGGTCTGCTCCACCAATATGACCGAGTGCGTGGGGGTGGAACCCGAGCCCGAACCCGTGGAGGAGCCGGAGCCTACCCCCGAGCCGGAGCCCGAACAGGCGGGCGGAAACGCCGGGACGCTCCTGCTCATTCTGGCGGTGGCGCTGGTGGGCGGCGGAGCCGGGTGGTATTTCAAGGTCTACCGCCCCAAGCAGCAGAGGGCCGC
>QWCE01003653.1_pt1 | contig 17320 bp, 18 predicted proteins | sample 1972531 | NCBI WGS metagenome assembly QWCE01 (sample SAMN09866716, study PRJNA288562) | Human gut metagenome isolate term4_stool, whole genome shotgun sequencing... | reverse complement strand
AAGCTTTTTAATTTTATTCTCATTCTCACTTAGGTCCTCATCAAAAATATGATCTGCAGAATACTGATGAGCAATATTTGAAAATATTTTATTCCCAACCACTTCCATAATACTTGAAGTTAAAATGTTATATACATATACAATAAGAACAATGGATATTATGCTTATGAACAAAAACTTTTTGAATGTAATTTGTTTGTTTTTAATCATTAAATTTATACCCCAGTCCCCTTATTGTTATAATGTGTTTCTTTTCACAATCTCGATCTCCAATTTTATCTCTCAGTCTACTAATATAAACAGAAACTATATTATTATCATAATATTCATTATCATTCCAAATTCTTTCTAATAAAATGTCAGTAGTAAATACCTTATTCTTGTTTTGCATTAAAAATTCTAATAATTTATATTCTTGACCTGTAAGATCTATAATTTTCCCTGAACGAAATACTTCACAAGTTTCCATATTCAATTCTAAATTCCCTGATTTTATAGTCTTATTATTATTTTTTGAATCAACTCTTCTCAATAATGCATTAACTCGTGCAAACAATTCCATAGGATTAAATGGCTTAACAACATAGTCATCTGCACCCTTATCTAATCCGAGTATTATTTCAAAGTCAAGATTTTTAGAAGATAATATTATAATTGGTATATCACTTGTTTCTCTAATTTTCTTTAATACTTGGTAACCATCTAATATTGGCAGCATCAAATCTAAAATTATCAAAGATTTCCATAGATTCAGGCTTATATAATTTAATTAAATCAATAATATCTTCATTGTCTTCTATAATTAGCAATTTAATAATTTTTGCCATAATTACTCCCATTTTACAAAATTTGTTGTTTCACAAAACGAATTCAATGAGTATGATAAATTAAAAAAATTTAATAAATGTATATCATACCATTAAAATCCAATCCAATATTTTACTATTTATGCTTTATAATCATTGTATCATGATTTAATCATTGATAATTTATATAAAATCGCCTAGGAAATAATGAAATCATATAATCTTATTTCATAGACCATAAATATTTTTCTACATGGATCTTTTCTATATTCTCTATTGAGTTTGTAATTTATCTAATGAAAAAGTAATAGATTAATCCTTGTTATCTAGTACTTAATATTTTATTGACTATGATTTGCCAGACACTGTCTGTTAAATTACATCTCATAAATCCAATTATAAAAATTAAACTGGGATTCATAACAAACCCCAGTTTCATAATTAGCGTGTTCTTTAATATAATTTTGAGCCTGCTGGAATATTATCATCCAACATTATTAAGTTAAGTTTTTCTTCTCCATCGTACTCACAAATTGCAGATATAATCATACCTTCTGAGTCGATTCCCATCATCTTACGAGGAGGAAGATTACAAATTGCAAGTAATGTCTTTCCAATTAAGCTCTCTGCGCTGTAATATTCCTTAATACCAGATAAAATAACTCTTTCTTTTTCAGAACCATCATCTAATGTAAATTTCAATAATTTTTTTGACTTAGGAACTTCTTCGCATTCCTTAACTTTTACAACTCTGAAATCAGATTTTGAAAATGTTTCAAAGTCTACCATATCTTCAAATAATGGTTCAACTTTCACTTTTGAAAGGTCGATTTCTTCTGTCGTAAGTTTGTCGTAAGTTTCGTAAGTTTCTTTTGACAAATCCCTATTTTCTGCCTTTTCTAAGCCAACTGGCTTCATTGTTGGGAAGAATAATATATCTCTTATGGTTGGTTGGTCTAGAAGTATCATGATCATTCTGTCTACTCCTATTCCAAGTCCTCCTGTTGGTGGAAGTCCTACTTCGATTGCGTTTATAAAGTCTGTGTCCATTGGATGAGCTTCGTCATCTCCAAGTTCTTTTTCTCTTAGTTGTTCTTCGAATCTTTCTCTTTGATCTATTGGGTCGTTTAATTCAGAAAATGCATTTGCAAGTTCCCATGTATTCATAAATGCTTCGAATCTTTGGGTAAGTCTTGGATCTTCTGGATCACGTTTAGCAAGTGGAGAAACTTCTACTGGATGCTTGGTTACAAATGTTGGTTGAATTAGGTGACATTCACAGAATTCTTCAAACATTTCTGATATTACATGGCCTCTTGTCCAGTTTGGATCTACTTCAAGTCCCTTTGCTTTTGCTATCTCTCTTGCTTCTTCATATGAATCTATTTTATTGAAATCTACTCCAGCATATTCATTAATTGCGTCAATCATGGTTATTCTACGCCATGGAGCCTTAAGTTCAATTTCTTTTCCTTGGTAGTTGATCTTTGTTGTACCTAGCACTTTCTTAGCTACATATTCAAAGATTCCTTCTGTTATTCTCATCATTTCTTCGTAGTCGACATAGGCTTGGTATAGTTCTATGTTTGTAAACTCTGGATTATGCTTTGGACTTATTCCTTCGTTTCTAAACATTTTTCCAAGTTCATATACTTTATCGAATCCACCTACGATTAGTCTCTTTAGATATAGTTCATTTGCAATTCTCATTTGCATATCCATATCCAATGTATTGTGATGAGTTAAGAATGGTTTTGCGTTTGCTCCACCTGCTACTGTTCCTAGTATTGGTGTTTCAACTTCTAAGAATCCTCTGTCATCTAAGTATTCTTTTATAGCTTTTATAATTTGAGATCTCTTTATAAATACGTCCTTAACTTCTGGATTGACTATTAAGTCCACGTACCTCATTCTGTATCTAAGTTCTATGTCTTTTAGTCCGTGGAATTTTTCTGGAAGTATTTGTAAAGACTTAGAAAGTAGTGAAGCTTCTGATGCACGTACTGTGATTTCTCCTGCTTCGGTTTTAAAAACTGTTCCCTTTACGCCTACTATATCTCCAATGTCTATATCTTTAATTACATTGTAGCCTTCATCCATTACATCTTTTCTTAAAAATATTTGAATGGTTCCTTTTGAATCAAGTAAGTCAAGAAAAGCTATCTTTCCATGGCGTCTCTTACTCATTATTCTTCCAGCTACAACTACTTCTTTTTCTTCAAATTCAGAAAAATTATCTTTTATATCTTTTGAATAACTATCAACCGGATAACTCTCAATCTTAAAAGGATCTTCTCCTCTTTCTCTAAGTTCTTTAAGTTTATTTCTCTTTAAGAGAAGCATTTCATTTAAATCTTTTTCTTGTGACAAGGTATCCTCCTTATAATGAAATATTCATTATTTCCAATGTTATAGTTCCCTTTGGAACTTCTATATCTATAACATCTCCAATTTTTTTACCGATAAGTTTAGATCCAACTGGAGACTCATTTGAAATTTTGCCTTCAAGTGGACTTGATTCAGCTGAACCAACTATGGTATAGGTACTTTCTTTATCAGTGTTTAAATCTTTTACTGAAACTGTTGATCCGATATTTACGATTTCTGTGTTTAGATCATCACTTTCAATAACAACAGCATTTCTAACCATGTTTTCAAGTTTAACAATTCTTTCTTCTACTTGAGCTTGTTCATTCTTAGCTTCGTCATATTCAGAGTTTTCAGAAAGGTCACCATATCCTAGGGCAACTTTTATTCTTTCTGCAACTTCTTTTCTTCTTACGGTCTTTAAAAACTCTATTTCATTTTCTATTTTTTCTAAACCTTCAGGTGTAAAAAATATATCTTTTTCCATCATTTCACTTCCATTCCTCATAAAAAATAGGCATACGCCTGATGCCAAGATATTATATTAAAAAATACTCAATAAGTCAAGTTATTCGCTAAATTCTAGCCATTTTTAGACACTATTTTCTATTTAAAGTGATCGTTAATCATTTTTGATATATCTTCATATTCATTTAAGGTGTTTAGCTTATGTCTTAGTTCCTTTGAACCATAGATTCCTGATGAGTAACCTACGAATTGCTTTCTCATTTCATTTATAGCAACCTTCTTTGGATAAACTTCAATCATCTTTCTAAGATGAATTAAAAACGTATCTAATTTTTCTCTATCGGTTGGAGGAATATACTCTTCACCTCTAAGCTTCGTTTTAATCTCTTTAAAAATAAATGGATTTCCAATTGCACCTCTTCCGATTGCAACTCCGTCTACTTTTGAATTCTTAATTCTCTCTACGAAACTATCGTAATCAGTTATATCTCCATTACCTATTACAGGTATCGATAGACTTTCTGCAACTTCCTCTATAAAATCCCAATCTGCAAGTCCAGAGTAGTACTCTTCTTTAGTTCTTCCATGGACAATTACCATGCTTGCTCCTTCTTCTTCGGCAATCTTTGCAACTTTTAATCCTTGGTTGCCGTCATTTATTCCTCTCCTAATTTTAATGCTCACAGGAATATCTGTTGAAGATTTCAAAACGTAGATTAGTCTTCTACATTTCTCAGGATCATTTAAAAGGTATGAACCAGAAAAATTCTTAACTATTTTAGGTGCAGGGCATCCCATATTAATATTTATATAGTTATATTTATGCGGGATCTCTTTTGCGATGATTTTAAAAATATCTTCTTCAAAACCAAATATTTGAAGATGAACGTTCTTTTCATTTTCAGAAGTCTTCATAAGCTCCAAAGTTTTTTTATCTTTATAATAAAGAGCTTTGGCACTTACCATTTCGGTTATAGTTTGATCACAACCAAAATCCATACACATAGATCTATAAACTATATCTGTATATCCAGCCATCGGGGCTAACATTAATTCCATAATATCTCCTCTCAAATAATTATATTTACTTTCTTACAAAATTTCAAATTCTTTATAGATTGTTTCAGATTTTAACTATTTCTGTTATAATTAACATATGCTCGGAGGTTTAAATGAAAAGAAATAATAAAAAGAAAAAAGCTTATAGAATTTCTTCTTTTTTTAAAGTATTAATCCTGCTTATTTTAATAGCAATTATAACTCTCGGTTCAATCACTGGTTGCTACCTCGTATCAGTACTAAAAAAAGCGCCACCTATTGAACCAGAAAATTACAGAGAAAAGCTATTTGAAACTTCTAGAATATACGATAGCAATGGAGATCTCCTCCAAAGGCTCGTTAAGGATGAATATGCGGAATTCGTAAGTTATGATAATATTCCAAAAGACTTAAAAAATGCAATAGTCGCTGTTGAAGACGAAAGATTCTTCCAACATAGTGCCGTGGATTTCAAAAGACTTGCAGGAGCTCTCTACTACGACCTTATGAGTGGTAGATTTGATCAAGGTGGCTCCACTATTACTATGCAGCTTGCAAAGAACTTATATACGAGTCGTGTTCAAAAAATCGAAAGAAAGCTAATGGATATCTACTATGCATATCAAATAGAAGATGCTCTTTCGAAGGAAGAAATATTAGAAGCCTACCTTAACAGTGCCGGTTTTTCAAAAGGTACAGTTGGAGTACAGGCAGCTTCCAAAATGTTCTTTGGGAAAAATGTCAGTGAGCTAACCCTTGCTGAGTGCGCTCTTATTGCCGGAGTTACAAATTTACCTGAATACTATACTCCTTACAATAGAGTTAATATTACCGACGAAGATGATCTAGCCTCTATTCAATTTGAGCTTGTGCCTGTAGATACTTCTCAAAATGAAAATATAGATAAAATAATCGAGTATTCAAAAACTCTTTTAGAGCTTGGCAGAATTGATAAGTTTGACCTTCATCTTATAGAATCAAATCAACTTGTGCCAATGAAGGCTCAGTTCAATGAAAAATCCCTTGAAAGACAACATAAAATACTTAAAAATATGTTAAATCAAGGAATGATCGATCAAGGAAGATACGACGAAGCCATGAATCAACCGATTGTTCTAAATATTTCAAATAGATCGCAATCAGGTATCTCATCCTACTTTGTAGATACCGCATTAAAAGAAACAAAAGAAATACTTATTAATGCAGGATTTTCAAAAGAAGATGCTGAGAGCGAACTTTACCGTGGCGGTCTAAATATTTATACTTCCATGAACACTCAGATTCAACAGTCACTTGAAGAAACTGTCCAAAACACTAAATATTATCCTGGAAACTCACTGGATGTTAATGGCGATCCTCAACCTCAAGTAGGATCAGTAATTATAGATAATAAAACTAGAAAAGTTGTGGCTCTTGTAGGAGGACGTGGACTAGGAGGAGGCTCACTTGCAAATAGAGCAACTATTCCTAGACAACCTGGATCAGCAATCAAACCTATAGGACCATACCTAACAGCATTTAATCATGGAGCTACCGCAGGCGATGTTTACCTCGATGCAAATTTAAAATATGTAAACCTTCCATATATTCAATATAAACCTTCAAACGTTGGAAGTTATGTTGGTTGGACTACAATAAGAAAACTTTTAGTTAGAAGTTCTAACGTAGGTGCGTACCTTGTATCCCGTGACATTCATACAGATTTCAAAGATAGAAAAAATAGAAATTCAACCTATTCTCAACACGTAAACAACGAAGCAAACTTAAATAGCATAATAGAAACTCTAGAAAATCTAGGAGTAACTACTGTTGATAAAGTAAACGACCTAAACTATGCAGCCCTATCACTAGGTGGAATGACAAGAGGAATAAGTCCACTTGAAATTGCAGGAGCGTTTACAGTCTTCCCTAACGAAGGTCAATTTGAAAAACCAACATTCGTAGATAAAATCGTAACAAATACAGGAGATGTTATTTACGAAAGAAAAGATAATCTAGTTGAAGTGGCTGATAAGAGAGACGCATATATTTTAACTGACATCTTAAAAGAAGTAGTAACATCTGGAACAGGTAGAAATGCAAGAGTAAAAGGACAAGTAACCGCAGGTAAAACTGGAACGACCAATGACAAGAAAGAAGCATGGTTTGTAGGATTTACACCATACTACACAGCTTCAGTTCTCCTTGCAAAAGATAATCATGAATCTCTTGGCTTTAGTTCTACCACAGCAGCAACTCTATTTAAAGCAATCATGGACCCAATCCACGAAGGCTTAGATAAAGTCGACTATGATAAACCTGATGGAATTTACAGAAAATATGTAAATGGAAGATACGAAATGTTCAAAGATGATACTTCTCCAAGAAATGTAGATAAACTATACTGGGGTCAAGAAGACGACGAAGACGAAGACAAAAAATCTGATGACAAGAAGAAAAAAGACAATAATAAAGACAGAAATAAGAACAACGAAGATTCAAATGACAGCAAGAGCAAGAAGAAGAAAAGAAAAACTCCAGTAAATGACAACGAGAACAACAATAATAGATAAAAAATCAAATATAAAACCAGAGTAATTGATATTTTACTCTGGTTTTTTTTACTTATATTTATTTATACTGCAAAAATTAACTCATCTAATTAAAGATAAAAGATACTTCCAGTCCTGGATACTTATTTTTTATAATGAAATTCCCATCGTGTAGTTCAGCGATCTGTTTTGAAATAAAAATACCCAAACCATGTTTAGTAATATTGGTAAGATCCTCCTTATTTATTTTATCTAAAATATTTTCAGGTATTCCTTTACCTTCATCTAATATTTTTATATTTAAACTATCTTTATCATCTGAAATTATAACCTTTATCTCCCCATCTGTATAAATCAGTGAGTTTTTTAAAATATTTTCAAGCATCTTATAAAATAAATTCGGATCCATCTTTATCTTTATATTTTGATCATTTAAATTATTATCAAATATAATTTTTCTCTCCGGGTTTTCATTTAATTTATCCACTATAAGCTTTCGAATTACTTTTAGTGGACTTTCCATAATAAAACTTTCTTTTTCTATATTAGAAAGCGACATTGTAAGATTTAACCCTTCTAAAATATTTGAAATTTTCAAGACCTGCTCTTGCATATTCTTGGTATCAATAGATTCTTTATTCTCTTTACTAAGTTCCCATGAAATTTTTGCAAGTGGTGTTATTACATCATGACTTATACCTCTGATCCACTTGCCTTGAGATACTTTTAAACTATTGTATTTTTCATTTGCCCTATTTATGCTAGTAGCTAGATCTTTTAATTCTCCATATTCATCTAACTTTTCATAGTCATCTTCATATAGACTATCTAGTGCTCTTTGAAATGGTAGTATACTCTTAAATATTTCTTTAATGTCTTTTCTATAAAATATATATACTAAAAATAAAAATAAAATTATAAATAATCCTACTAACTCTATATTAATAATAAAATTATTGTAGTTATAATAGTTAAAAGGGAGTTTATCCAAAGAATTTTTCGGATAGGCAAATAATATGAGACCATCTCCCACAACATAAGTAAATACAGGATAGTCAGCTAAATAAAATCTAGTAAATCTTGCAACATCTATAATTCCAAATTTATCTTTTACTTCTTTTGGCTTATTGAAACTTTCTATGACAGTTCCATCCTTACTAAGTCTTATCGCCCAAATACCTTTTTCTTTTAAAAATTCTCTGTTCTTTTCATTTAGGTATTCATTAGTTTTATTACTTTCTACATAAGAGTAAACCGAATTAGGATTTGGATATTTATTATTTAACCTGTAATTTAAGTAGAAAAAAGTCATAAGTAAAAACATTAGAAAGAATAATAAAGCGAGTATTCTTATGACAATTTTTTTAAATCTTTTTAATATATAATTAAACATTCTTAATCCTCTTTAACAAGCTTGTATCCAAGACCCTTTATAGTTATCAAGATTTTAGTTATCCTCGAGCTTTTCTCTTAATCTATATATGTGAGTTATCAGTGTGTTCTCATAGCCATAGGAATCTTGCCAAATATTTTCTAAAATTCTGTCAATGGAGACTATCATATTTATATTTTCAGATAGGTATTCTAGGATTTTATATTGTGTGGCAGTAAGCGGAATTTTTCTGCCATTCTTTTCAAGTATTCCCTTCGATTTATCGAAGGTTACATTCCCAAGATTTAGCTTTTCAGAAGTTTTAATTTTTTTACTTCTTCTTAAAACCGCATCAATCCTCCAGAGGAGTTCATCTGGAAAAAATGGTTTTACCAAGTAGTCATCTGCCTTATTCTCAAACCCTTCTCTCCTATCGTCTATCCCATCTAGGGCGGATAGAATTATAACAGCTACATTAGAATTCTGTCTAACTCCCTTCAACAAGTCAAAACCACTTCCATCAGGGAGCATCAAGTCCAAAACTATTAAATCAATATTAAAATTTTTTAGTTTGAATCTAGACTCTTTTAAATTTTTTGCAGTATAGACATCTTTAAAACCCTTATTCTTTAAAAAATTGTACAAATTTTCTAATAAGCTTTTTTCATCATCAACTATTAATATAGAAAAATTTTCCCTAAAATCCATTTGTGCCACCTCATTAACCCTATTATACACCAGTCTTTTCATTTATTTGTCTTTGTGATGTAAAAGTGATCTTGTTTAAACTTTATATTTATCTAGGGATGGTACTATCATCTCAGGAGGAATGATTATGGAAAAATTACTAGAAATAAAAAATTTAAAAAAATCATATAACGACAAAAGAGTCTTGGACATTGACTCTTTAGAAATCGAAGAAAGCTCTATCTATGGTCTTATAGGTAAAAATGGAGCTGGCAAATCCACTCTTATGAAGATTGTACTCGGTCTTGTAAAAAAAGATGATGGGATGATCAAAGTCTTTGGACAGGAATTAAATTCAAAAAATCAAAAGGAGTTCAATAGAAATCTCGGTGCTATAATTGAAAATCCTTCCTTTTATGATCATCTTACAGGATATGAAAATCTGGAAATAATATGTAAGTTAAAAGGAATTAAAAAAGATGAAATTAAAAAAACTTTGGACCTTGTAGGTCTTAATAATGTAGGTAAAAAGAAATCTCATGAATATTCATTGGGTATGAAGCAAAGACTTGGAATAGCCATGGCGTTAATTGGAAGTCCTAAACTTTTAATTTTAGATGAACCTATAAATGGACTTGATCCCCAAGGAATCGAAGAAATGAGAAATCTATTTAGAAATATCGTAAGAAACTCTTCTACAAGTATCTTGATCTCTTCTCATATCCTTGATGAAATAGAAAAGATATCTACTCACATAGGCATACTTAAAGAAGGTAACTTAACCTACAACGGAAGCTTAGAAGATTATAGAAGGCTTCATCCACCATTTATTTCACTGCGCACATCTGATAACGAAAAAGCTTTAGAACTCTTAAATCTAGATGTAGATAGATTAAATGAAAAAAAGATAATTCTTGGTAAGAAATCTAATCAAGATATTGCAAATATAGTAAACTTTTTAAATGGCAAGGTAGATATATATAGGATAGAGGAAGAAAAAGAAAGTCTAGAAAAGCTATTTATTGAAGAAAGCAGGTCTTAATATGAAAAGATTAGAAAGGAAAAAATATAAAAGACTTGGAATAAATTTTTTGATAATAATAGTCTTTATGGCTCAAATGATAATGGTAACAGGTGTTACCCATTCAAAATCATTTGCAGAAGGAAAGTTGCCTCTTGCTTATATTTTGGACACATATTTATTCATATCACTGCTTTTAAATCCAATACTAATATCTTCCCTTGTGAAAAAAGTAATCGAAATTGAAGAAAAAAACAAGATGTGGCAGATGCAAATAATCCTCGGAGAAAAAATTAATTCTATTCTGCTAAATAAATTTAAAAATTTATCTTTTAAATTAGTTCTATTACAGATAATAGAATCTGTCGTGTTTATTCTATTAGCAATGAAGTCAGCAAATTTTGATTTTAATGGTGAAATAATTTTAAGATTTGCAGTGGTAAATCTAACGGTTCTAATAATAAATCTATTCTTCTTGGGATTATTTATGATAATAGAAATGAAGACTACAAAGGTATACTCACTATCATTTATCTCAATAATAGGAGGACTTACCGGAATAATTACCATGCTCACATCTAATGCTCTCTCTTATGTAAATCCATTTGCTTTTATGGCAAGTTTATTAAATATTTCATATGTAAAAGAGGGAGATAAATTTATCCAAGTATTAAATCCGATTAATTACTATACTTCGATCATTGCTATAATTCTTTTAATACTCACTACTATCTATTTAAAAACAATGAAATCTTTTAACCTATACAAAGACTAGGAGGAAAAATGTTAAGATTAGAATTAAAAAAAATAAAATTTATAAATATTCTGCTAGTAAGCCTTATAATCCCACTACTAGCCAATGCCTTTGGGCTTATAAACTATATTGGAAATAAAGAAACTTTAACTAATGAATGGCAAAGTCCGTGGACTCAGGTAAGTCTATTTTACTTTTCCTTTTTCTATATACCATTAATCGCAATAGTAATTGCTAGTCTTTGGTCATCAGAACACAGGGCTGGGCTTAAATTTATTAGACTTAGTCCCAAGAAAAATATGTCATTTGTACTAGCTAAATTAATTTTAGCTTTTATAATAGTTAGCTTATGTCAAATGTATTTTTTAGCTTTATTTTACGCAGGCGGAAAATTTATTGGACATTTTTCAAGCATAGACTTTAGTATCTATTTTTACTATATCGCTCTTAGCATATTATTGTCACTTCCTATTATAGGAATTTTTGGAGCCCTTGCTATAAGGATTAAGTCCTTTGGAATAATAGTGCTTCTATCTAGTATGTTTACCATACTCGGGTTTGCCACTGCTTATAAATCTCTAAAAGTAATAGGATTAAGCTTCTTGGCAATTGAATCTAACAATTTAAGGTATATAAACACACATGACTTAGGACTCTTAGCTTTCTTTGCAATTGGAGAATTAATTATGTTTCTATATCTTTCTAACAAATTTTTAAAGTATGAAAACAAGTAAATTTATGGGGTTTAGAGTTAGTAATTCTAAAATCCCCTTTTTTTACCTTTTCATAAAAATAATATTAAAAAAAGCCCCAAATGGGGCTTTAATATTATACTTCAAAATTTATGGAATCCTTTATTGATTCTGTCATCGATGTGAATAGTGCTGCATATAATGGTATGGATACTGCTTGTTTTATAAGTGCCTTTGTGGCGTAGTAGATAAAAGTATTCTTACCAAATATAAATGCTTGGAAATATGGAGACATGATTACTGATGTGATCATTTGTCCTACAAATATTCCAAGTAAAACTTGATAAAATTTAAAGTTTGGATATTTCACCTTGAATAATCTAACTACTAAGATTGGAATAAGTCCAGTTAGTGCACTTGTAAGAGTGAACACTACATGGTATCCACCGCCGCTTGATGGCCTTACTATGAAACCGAGTACGTCTGACACAGCTCCAACTATAAATCCATTGACAGGACCTAGAACAAGTCCTGAGTAGATAATTGGAAATCCTCCAAAAGAAATGCTTCCAAATCTCATGGTGTTTATTACTACTGATAATGCAACAAACATTGCCATGTAGGTGATCTTTCTAGTAGAACTTTGTCTTCTTGCTACCTTAATTTTTGGACTTAGTGCATAAACTAAGATTCCAACGATCGCCACAATGATTACTCCATACTTGATTAAATTTTCATGGTATGTTTCAATTAATGGTTTCAAAGCTTCTAATTTCTCTGGCTTCATCTTAGGTATCATAGGCATCTTAACTTGAAGTGCCATTCCTAGTGCAATGCTTGCCATAGAAGCTATAAGTGAATACTTTTTATCTAGTAACCTTGATGCAAATAATACTACGATTACTGCAGCTACAAGACCTAAGTAAACCTTTGGTGCTCCTAATGTTATGGTAGTAACACTCATTGTAAGTACTACTGCCAAACAATATAAAAATATACTTGCTATAGTCTTCATTTAAACCTCCTATTATTTCGGTCTAAAGAAAGTGAACGCGCTTAAGAATCAAACTATTTTGCCAAATGGTCAACGTCCCATACCATTTGGAACTTCAAAAGCTACCCTTTAGACGTAAGACTAGATTCATTATACACTCTAATTTTACTTTTTCATAGCAATAAAATAAATTTTGTATTTTTAATTGTTTCACTAAAAACCTTTAAAATCTATATTCATATTTTAAATTATAAATATATGGTATGATAATTATATATGTAATAATTGTAAAGGAGTTGTGAAATGTTTAAACACAAAACTAAGGGATGGTTTAAGTCTATGTCCCTTATCTTAATCTTTATTCTTTCAATATCTCAATTTGCTTTTGCCGAAACTTATAAGGACATTGAGTCTCATTGGTCAAAACCATATGTGACACAAGGTATTGAAGAAGGCTGGATAAAAGGCTATGAAGATGAAACTATAAGACCTAATGACAAGATTACCCGTTCTGAATTCATAAGCATTTTAAGTAGAATTTTAAATCTTGATAGGTTTAACTTAAAGACTTCATCTGAGTATTCAGACTTGGATACAGAGGCTTGGTCTAAATCAAGTATCGAGTCTGCTGAATCTGTTGGACTTTTAAAATTTACTTTTACTGAGTCCTATCTAAACCCTAGCAAGGAAATCACCCGTGAAGAAGCTGCCAACCTTTTGGATTATTCTCTTCTTCTTGATAATTTTGAAAAAAACGGAAGTTCTTTAAATGATGAAATTATATCCACTGCTCTTGAGCTATTTGAATCTCAAATAGACCTTAAAAGCGACAATGGACTTCTTAAATACAGCGACAGAGACAAGGTAAATTCTAAATTTATATTTTCAATTTGGGATTTAACTGATAAAAAGATTATATCTGGAAATAGCGAAAATCTATTTAATCCAGAAGGATCACTAAGTCGTGGAGAAGCTATGACTATGCTTGTGCGTGCCTTCAAAGGCATACCTAAAGAACCTTCTTTAGATGAAGCTCATGTTGTAAGTGTAGACGGTAAATATTACCTTGAAGACAAGACCAACGGTCTTCGCTTCTCTCCTAGTAAATTTAAAGACGGAATAGTAAAAGTTGCAGATAAGACTTATCTTCTTAATGCTGATGGCTCACTTGATCAAGGCTTTATAGATAAGAACAACAAAACATACTACGTTGAAGGCGAAAATGGACTTGCTACAGGATGGAGAAAACTAGACAATGCTCTTTATTATTTCTCTCCTTATGACTATCGTATGTATAAAGATGGGATGTTCTCCACTGGGAAAGGTGTCTATTGGTTTGGAAAAGATGGAAAGTTGAAAACTGGAAATAGACCTGGCGGAATAAAAGGAAGACTCGTTTATTGGGCTGGACCTAGTGAGAAAGAACTTTCAAACGAATGGTTAACTGGCGATGACAAAGAACTTCGTTTCCGTGGACAAGAAATTGCAAACTTCGCTGCATCTTATGAAGGACTTCCATTTAAATGGTACGGCTTCGACCTTACCAATGGAGAAGGTGTGTACTGTGTCGGTAACGCCTACTCTGCTCACAAAGCTCTTGGAATTAAAATACCTGGAGCTAACGATGCAAATATTAAGCTTCACAAAGGTTACGAACTTACTCGTGTCCAATATGTTGATGCAGAAAAGTTCGGTGGCATTCGCTATCCTGCAGATTTTTCAAAGGCTTGGCCTGGAGATTTAATCTTTAACTACAGTCCAAACTTCTACCTAGGATACAACCACGTTGGAATCTTCATGGGTCACAATAACAATCGTCCAATCTACGTCCATGCAACCCTTGCAGACGGGCTATTCGTTGGAGACTGTCGTGAAATGAACTGGAGAATCGGCAGAAAGTTCAATGATTGCTTCATCCGTTATAATACAGAAGCTAATTTAAAAAAATAAAAATATTTAGTTAAAAAGATAAAATAAAAACGACTAGTAATGCTGACCCCAACATCTATAATGAGATGGGTTCAGTTCAAACAAGTCGTTCTTTTATTTACATATTATCCTTAACTGCAACGGCAACCATCTTAGCCTTTGCTCTTACTTCTCCTCCAGCTTCTAGCACCATGTCTACGATTACTTTTCTGTCGCCGATTTCTTCTGCCGTGGCTGTTACTTTTACTTCGCTATTCATAGGCGTTGGCTTTTTAAAATCAACTTCAAGCCTTGCAGTTATAAATCTACCGATTACAGTGTCCTCTGTCAATTCTAGACCTTTGTCCCTATGTTTAAACCATGCAGCGGAGGCCGTTCCATGGCAATCGAAAATCATGGCGATCATTCCACCGAAAAGATTTGCAGGCACTCCTCCGGTAAAATGTTCATCTGGAACTACGCTGCAAGTAACCTTTTCTCCATCTTCACTTGGGTAAGATTTTAAATGCATGCCATCTTCATTCTTTGGGCCGCATCCCCAACAGTATTGAAATCTTTCTCCGTAAGTATCTTGAATAGCTATTTTTTTCATAATCTCCTCCTAAAATTTTGTAATGGTAGTAGAAACTTCAAAGTATCCAAATGTATAAATAATAATCATAACTATTGCAATAGAAACAGCTGTAAGGATGTATGCCGCTCTATTCCCCACATATTTTTCTATGCTCGTTTTGTAAATTGCAATAATGTTAATATTTACACATGAAATTATAACTATTAAGAAGTTTTGCCTAAACGATATTAAAAAACAGGATACAAAGTAAAGTAAAAATATAAATGTCAAAGTTATAAAAAATACATTAGTAACTAAACTTAGTCTCCCATTATCCTTGTCTTTATTTTTCATAATCTCCCCATCATTTAAACTCATTTTATAATTTAATTATACTATATCGGATTAAAGAAAACTAAATTTCTTTGTCTTTCTAAAAAGTTTCAACAAAAAAATCCCTGAAAGGCTCATTGAATTAGGGATTTTAGGAAAACTTATTTAGAGAGTCTTTAGGTGGCTAGATAAAAGGTTAAGAGCAGAGATTGTTCTTAGCCTTTTTAATTTGATTAATTGTAGAATGATAGCCTTTAATTAACTTGACTTATCTTTTATAGTACGGAAATATGTGTATAGTAAAAAAAGAGGGTTAAGCATGAAACAAGAAATGTTGGAAAGATTAGAAACAGAAGTTAATGCTTGCAAAAGATACGCAGGAAACTCAGTTAAGAAAGCAAAAAAGGAAAGGTTTGATTAGCCATTAACTTTTTAGATATAGTAGTGACAGCAAAAAAATTTGTTGGTAGACTTCATGATGAATTTTGGAAAGTATCAGACGAAAAACTAACAGAGGAAGAATTGAAGATTTTTTTGCGAAGCCTAAACATTGAGCTAGGAAATAAACAAAGTTTTATATTGAGTTAAAACAGGGAAGTAAATAAGCAATTAAGTATTTAAAACTTTCAAATTTCAACAGTAATACCTTTTATTCTATTTGCTAACCCGCCACCTCCGTTAAAATTTGCATAATAAATGCTCGGTATCTTAAGAGCATAAGAAAAGCACCAATCATTGCTGATTGATGCTTATGATTATTATTTAGTTGTTGTCGACAAATAGGAATTTAACGATTCTAAAACATTATAAATTCTTTTTCTCCCGTATTGTCATCTATATGTTCAGATTGGATATTAGATTTCTCTCGCAGATAAAATTTAATCGATTTCTCATTTTTCTGGTATACGCTTAATTTTAATGTGGACTTGACTCCTTTACATGATTCAGCAATTGTTTTCCAATTCCTTTTGATTGCATCGTTTCTTTTACAAAAATACCTTCGATATAGCTATTATTCAATCCAATGAATCCATCAATTTGCTTTGTGCGATTATCTTCATACACATATATTTCTGTGCTATGCAACATCTCTTTTACTATATCAGAGTTGCTCTGCCAATAATAAGAATATATATAACTATGTGCCTGAATATTCGTATTCAGGCATATTTGCATCACTGCATCTATGTCATTATCAATACATTGCCTAATCATTTCATCAACCCTACAAATTTTGATTTGCACTGCTTTTCATATTTCGTGTATTTATCAAGCTGAACTTCAATATCCCGACTGCCATACATCACTTGCATGATGGAAACCGAAAATTGTGCGAGAACGCACAGAGATCTTAATGACCTCGATGCTTCTCTTTTTTCTTTTTTTGTTTCAGTTCAAACTTTCGCTGTGCTTTTACCAGATTACGTTCACGGTTTTCCACCTTGCGTTGCTGTTTGTTCTGATCCTGTTGCAGTTTTAGAGCCTGCTGTGATTTAGTACCAATGTCAGTTTTCTTCATTTCCTTTCTTACTTCATGTTGCACTCTCTTTGGATTCTTTTTGGTTTCCTTTACAACAGTTGCCACAGCGGGGCTGAATTGTAAATCATAATAGTGTTTAAGGACAAAATCCAGAATCTCACAATCTTTTGGTTCTGCTCCAAAAGTTACTTTAGCTACAGATAATTTTCCATTCTCGTTTCTTTCAAATACACCTACCCAAAATGGATCTTCAAAAAACACCGTACATTTAACTTTGCTCATGGCAATCCCTCCT
>QWCE01003482.1_pt1 | contig 17344 bp, 18 predicted proteins | sample 1972531 | NCBI WGS metagenome assembly QWCE01 (sample SAMN09866716, study PRJNA288562) | Human gut metagenome isolate term4_stool, whole genome shotgun sequencing... | reverse complement strand
CCAATCTAAATCTTGAGGCATCGATAAGACGAGCACATTCGGATACATCGTAAAAAGCATGCCATCCGGCTTTTCCTGGAGGATGAAACAAAAAAATAGAACAAAAATGATTGAAGTCAAACTAGTAAACCATCTCTTCATCACAACCTCCTTTGGGAGCCAATATTATGAAAACAGAATGGCGCTGTCAAAGACAGCCCCATTCATATCAAATACTAGAAGCCACGATAAAAACTAACTTTTTCTCCAATACTTGTGTTAAGGAATGCTTTAGATGTCTTATCCGCATCAGCATATCCTTTATCTGACTCTGAATCACTATGCCTGACAACTTGTGACCAATGTTTTTCAGTTGGGTGCCAGTAATTTGAAAAAGCCCCCCAATTTCCAATTTCGTGATGGCCTCCATAAGACCAAACACCATCATCGAGATTGGCAGCAAGAGCATTGGAGGAAAATAATACAACCAACGCAACTGCAAAAACAGACAACCATTTCTTCTTCATAATTTCCTCCTTAATTCCTCAGCGTCCTACTTTCTTACAAGTTTATTGTAATTGATAATTTCCTTTTGTGCAATCCTTTTCAAATTCTGAATGTCTATTAGTTTTACCTATTAATATGTATTCACTAATAAAAGATAAAGAGTCGTAATGCCAGGATTATGTAAAGTAAGTTGGTGTAAAAATAGATGAGCCATCGGGCCCTTTCGGTATAATTTTGTTGACCAAAACAAAAAACTGAAAGGAGAACCAAATGACTCAACTCAATCTTACACTGGAACCAGAATTCTTAAAAGCCCTTTTTCTACATGACAATGGAGATGCTGTGAAAAAGCTCGTAGAAAGGGTCATCGACGCCGTGTTGAACGCAGAAGCGGAAGAACAGGTTGGCGCAGCACTGTATGAACGTACCGGAGAAGCCAGAACATACCGCAACGGGTACCGCGAAAGAAGTATTACAACGCGCGTTGGGACGCTGGAGCTGCACATTCCCAAACTTCGCAACGGGCACTTTTCTACTGAGCTCTTTGCGAGATATCAATGCAATGAGAGGGCGCTTATGCTCAGCCTCATGGAGATGGTCATCCAAGGTGTTTCTACACGCAAAGTCAGCGCCATTACGGAAAAGCTCTGCGGCACTCAATTCTCTGCACAGACGGTCTCTCAGCTTTGCAAAGAGCTGGATGAGAGCATTAACGTCTTCCGAAATCGTCCCCTGACAAAGGCGTATCCTTTTCTCTGTGCGGATGCAACCTATGTGCGCCAGCACAGCGAAGATCGTGGCGTGATCAGCGTAGGCTTGTTCATTGTGTTGGGCGTGCGCGAAGATGGCATACGGGAAGTCCTGGGGTTTTCTGTTTCGGAAAAAGAGTCGGAAGCAACGTGGAAAGAAATGTTTCAATCACTGAAAAACCGCGGTCTGCAAGGCGTGCGCCTCATCACCTCCGATGCCCATTGTGGGATTCAAAAAGCAATATTTCAATCCTTTCCCGGCTGTGCCTGGCAGCGTTGCCAGACGCATTTTTCCAGGAATGTACTAGATGCCTGCCCAAGTCGTACGGTGCCAGAGCTGAAGATTCGTCTGCGAGATATGTATGAAGCGCCAACCTTGGACGAATGCAGAAACCGCAGAGATGCCATTCTCAAAGATTTTTCTCTGAGTGCACCAAAGGCCATGAAGGTTTTAGAGCAAGGCTGGAACGACATCGTGTCAGTTTATGCCTATCCACCAACGCTGAGAAAGAAGCTGCGCACATCCAATGCGATTGAGCGCGTAAATGGCGAAATCAAGCGCAGGGAGAATGTGATTCGGATCTTCCCCAATGAGGCAAGTATTCTTCGCCTCATGGGAGCGATTTTAATGGATCTACACGAAAATTGGGCGCAACGGAAATATATGGATCTTACAGAACTCTGTCATTGGGAAGCCGAACAGGTGGTCGCCCCCATGGGGGCGATGGGAGAAGGAACAACCTCTGCAGCTTAAGAGACACATTGATACGAAATTATACGGAGGTTTTTACACCAACTTTCTTGACACAACTATCAAACCGCTCTACCAAATCTTTCAATATATCTATGTTCATTTGTCCATAAACCTTCTTATTCGATACTCAATATTAGTTCCCGACATCTGAATCTTCATCAGGAACTATTTCACAGATATCCGAGATGTCACATTTTAGCTCTTCGCATATTTTCACCAACACATCCGTCGTAACATTAGCGCCTTTACCGAGTTTGGCAAGAGAGGCGGAGCTTATCTTCGCCTTTTTCGCAAACTCAGTTTTTTTCATATCTCGTTCTACAAGCATTACCCATAATTTTTTGTAAGATAATTTCACACTGTCTCCTTCGGAAGATCTTTTCTCCAGCTCGGCATAAAGCCATACTCATGACCATCTTTCTCGTCTTTATAGTACGTGATTACATTAACTCCTCGTGCTGCAAAATCTATATCTGTTGGAATAACATTCAGGTTATCCACTATAATTACCTGCCCATCGCCCTGATGGTTCAGGAAATACTGATAAAGGCCATTCTTTATGGTTTCACCATCAAAGGCTTCCTCGTTTTCGTCAAATCCAAGAAGCGGCGTGTCCACCATCAGAAAACCCGGCTTTATGAAAACATCATCCGTATTGAAGTATTCGTAAAGCATTAGCGCTACCACCGAATTCAGGAATGAGCGATAGCCCTTGCCCTGATCCTCTGACTTTGGGACACCATCCATGAGGATATCAAAAGATGAGAAATCCCAGCTGGCATATCCTACCGAGCGATAATTGCACTCTTTCAATATCTTGTTTAGGATTACACTGAACCCTGTACCTACTTTCTCCTCAAACTCCTGCTTTGCATGGTAAAGAGGAGGATTTTTCTTTTTCTGTAGCTCGGCGACCTTCTTCTTTCCAAGTATGGCCAGCTGATCATTTACAAAGTCGATACCGTTCTGGAGAGTTGTGTAATCCTTAAACCGCTGCATTCCAGAGCGATAGTTCTGAATTTCCTGATTTTTTTCCTCAAGAGCATCGCTTATTTCTGCCCTGCGATCCTGCAACTCTTTGATTCTATGTTGCAGCGTTTCCTGCTCACCACGGACACTTTTTTCTGTGGCAGCGATCACAGCAAGCTCCGAGGCGATCCTTTTTATCTCTGCATTGATGGCCTCAACATAACTGTCGTCATCTTCCGGATGTAACTCTCCCCCACAGAACGGACAAACGCCATTAGTTGGCTGAGCATTGACGGCCTGTTCGCCTTTTGAAATAAAGTCCAGCCGCTGCAGGTCAGCTTTATACTGACTGATCAGGGACTCATAGCGATCCAAAAGAACTCGGCAATTTGCATCCTCTTGCTGGTATTCGGCCATCTGTCTGACAATGGCCGTGTTCTCGTCCATCAGGTCTCTGATTTCTTGCTGGACTTCTTGGATGTGATCTGTGAATTCCTGCATCTCCTTATCGATATCCATTCCGTTCAGCTCTTCCAGCTGCATGATGTAGCTGATGCGCTTTTCGGTAAGGGCAGATACCTGCTCCTCTATATAGTCCACGACAGCCTTCTTCTTGGCCGTCGCCACTTCCGGCTTTGTTATTTCCGGTATTCCTTTCTTATAATCTCCGGTCAACAGGAAGTACAAGGACGCTATCAGCGGCGTCTCGTAGCGAGAGTCCTTTATCACAATTGATTCTGACTTATCGATCTCATTCTCATCGGCAAAGAAAACGCTGGCGATATTTGTCCATGACATCCGCTCCCTTGCGTACCGAGCTGTCTTTGGAACCTCAATCGTCTCATTCAGACCAATGATGCGTAGCCACAGATCGTTTAAGTATCTCGAATTGTCCTTCTTGTAATTTGTATCGTATTCACCGTCGTCCACTTTAGTACTTTCGGCTGTCACCGTCACTTTCTCTTCGTCAAGTTTTCTGGAAATCGTGATCCGGCCATATCGTTCAGTCATAAACACCCCTTCGATATCCGTGTATCCGGTCAGAGGTGAATACGGCCTTGTATCAGAGCTAAAGAGGTAATAGATACATTTGAGTATCCATGTTTTCCCTGTGTTTGACCTGCCCTGAATGATATTCAGTCCGTCAGTGAAGGTAACGACACCATCAATCTTTCCGGCTCCGGACACGCGCAACTTTTCGATCATGAATTTCTGCATCCTTACGCCTCCTTTGCCTCTGTCGCTTTATCGCTTATGTACTGCAGGATGCCATCATCTGAATAGTCAGAAAATCTCCTGCACACTATTTTTGCTCCAACCACATACGATCTCGCGTATGGGGACTGGATATTTTGAACAACGGATCTGCCACGATCATTGATGCTATATAAGAACCCTTGAGCTGTATGCTCTACATTTACAAAATCATTTCTAACCGAGAGCTTTATTGCCTCGGTTATTTTTTCGCGCTTATTGGCAAACTCGGCAAATCCAAACTCGTTATCTCCGTGGAGATTTTTATCCAGCACCTTGCACTTCTTTCCATAAATGCAGATGAAATCCAGTGCCGCAAGTCTATCCGCATTTGCAGACACATTCAGCGTGTCTGCCAGCAATAGAACCCGCAGCATATTCTCGAACACTGTATTAAAAACCCTACTCCGCATACGGATCAACCCACGATATAATCGTCTTGTCATTCACCAGAATGTGAACGATGCCAAGCCTTTCTAAATTTCCTATCAGGTTTTTTATCAGCGACAACTTCGACTTTGTAAGTTGAATATCCGAGATTTTCTTAAGCACTTCCAGCAGGCGTCTGTATCCGTTGTCGTAATCATCAAAATATGTGGTCTTTATCCCATCGAAAACATCAGCCTTTAATATGTCAAACTGATTCTCACCGTCTTCATAGACCTCACTGATGGATCGCTGAATGCTCTCTGCACTCAAGTAGGCCTTCCGCTGGTCATAGAAATTCGTCTGGTATTTCTTAGGAAGCGAAGATACCTCATCAACCGTTACTTCATCACGAGATAAGACCTCGGCGTAGGCGTCACAAAGCGCAGAGATATAGTCCGCTTCAAAATCGTAAATCTGTGCATCGCTTAACCTGATAGGCAGCTCAATAATGTCACCGTCGATATAGAGCTTTCCATCTTCGCAATAAATACGATCTCCGGCCAGATTCTTAATGCTGGGCTTGGGATCATGAATGGTCAAAACAATATCGACATCATGTATTCCCTTGGACAGCCCATGAAAAATCTGATTCAGGATATCCTGTACAGCTGATCCGAGCTCATCTATCTCAACCGTAAGTCTCCGACGCTTCAGAAACTGCTGTAGGTGATCCTTATCTGCATCGTAGAGATTATCTATTTCTTCCGCGAAGTCCTGTCCGTCGTACCGACTGCAAATTAAACCAGCGCGTGCTTTGGATATGAACTTCTTTCCTTCAAGAATCTGGTTAAGCATATTGATCGACATCCTGCTGGCGAGCGGATTGAACTCATCGTTCGCGGCCATCTGCTCCTCTTCCTCAGTCATTGGATCGCGCAGAGTCTCGCCAACGAGTGTAATCACAAAATCGCCGCCGCGCCCGGTCGGACTCATATACGTTTTCAATTCGCCAGCTATCTCATGAAAGTACACTCCGCTCCACCTCCTTTTGACCTTTTAGGTCAAACCGCAGTCATCGGCGGTCATAACCGAAAAGACCAGATTTTGTACAATGTAAGCAGTCATTGGACGACTGATAAAAACCGCTTTTATATTGTACCACGTTTCTCAGCGATTTTTAATACTTTGCGAGTTTTCACTGATAAGAAATTTACGAACGCAAATATATTTTTCCTAAATGACCCGCCGCTATGGACGCTCACCCGGCATGCAGAGTGGCTCGAACGGACATAGCGGGCACAAGTAAATAAACACCAACCTACGAGCGTGGTTGGCAACTGAAACGGATTATTTCCTGTTCCGGTCGGCCTTCCACGCTCTTTTTTCATGAGACCTCCGGTTCGGGAACCACTCGAAAACCGGAGGTTTCATTATGCAAAATAACGACAATCAGAAGACCTATTTCATTTACGTTCGCAGCACCAGCGAGAAAGTGCCAGTCACCAAGGCGCAACACGACGCTTTCTATAAGGAAGCCGACCGCATCCGCCACAAGGAGCAGGATCACGGCAGGTGCATGTGCCCTTACCGCTTCATCTGGAAATGCGACGGCGATTGCATAGGCTGCGAATATCACGCGGCGGGCGACGTCACTTCGCTGGATCAACCGCTTCCGGACGGCAACGGCACCCTCGGCGACTATATCCCCGACCGCAGCAAGCCGATGGATGAAGTCATCGCAGGCCGTATGTTGCTGGAGCAGCTCTTTGCCCGCCTGCGTGAGCTCGACCCGGAGGCCGATACCATCATTCAGCTTTGGAAGGATCACTCGGAAGGTATCTCCGACCGTAAGATCGCCGAAGCCCTCGGCAGACCGCAGCGCACCTTTGCTGACCAAATGAAGAAGTATCGCACCGAGCTTCGCAAGGTTCGCGGTTACTAATCTACTTATATAATACAAGCCGTCTTTCCGGCCACTGTCCCTCTCTCGGATGGTGGTCGGAAAATTTTTTATAACATCCTCCGCTCAAAATGCTCGCTCATCTCCAGTGGAACTTGAAGGACAGAGAGAAACGCCTTCAGAAAGCGAGGTGAACAGTATGTACCGCAGTTACGCAGACACCGGCGGCAACGTGAACGAGGAGATCAAACTCCTAAATTCCATCAGTCACGTTAGCGCCAGACTGGCAAGGAACCTCTCACTCCTTGCCGCAAGCCAATCCGAGGAAGGAGGAAAAGAACATGTCAAAGATGGCAGAAATGGCACAGACCATCGAAGAGCTCCGAAGCGCTGCTGCTTCTATTAATGCCGCAACTGACTGGCTCTACCAGCAGTTTTCCGGTGACGACACTGAGGCGCAGCCTGCTAAGGCACCCGCCAAGAAGGAGCCGAAGCCGCAGCTGAAGCTGGAGGACGTAAGAGCCGTCCTTGCCGAGAAGTCCCGCGCCGGTCATACCGCAGAGGTGCGTGCCCTGCTTAAGAAGCATGGTGCCGACAAGCTCTCAGAGATCAACCCGGCAAAGTATGAAGCCCTGCTCAAGGACGCGGAGGTGATCGGAAATGGCAGCTAAAGCACACGCGATCCTCTCTGCATCCAGCTCCGACAGGTGGCTACATTGCCCGCCATCGGCAAGGCTCTGCGAAACCTACAAGGATAAAGGATCGGACTATGCTGCGGAAGGAACCGACGCCCACGCCCTTGGCGAGTACAAGCTAAAAGCCGCGCTGGGACTGCCCGCAGAAGACCCGACCGAAAGCCTCACATGGTATTCCGAGGAGATGGAGGACTGCACCTCCGGCTATGCCGAATACGTGCTGGAGCAGTTCGAGGCCGCCAAGGAAACCTGCGTTGATCCGGTAGTCCTTATCGAACAGCGTTTGGACTTCTCCCGTTGGGTAGAACAGGGCTTCGGCACCGCCGACTGCATCATTATCGCAGACAGCACGCTCCGTGTGATCGACTACAAGCACGGCCTTGGCGTTCTGGTCTCTGCCGACGAGAACCCTCAGATGCAGTGTTACGCTCTCGGCGCTTTGGAGCTTTTCGATGACATTTACGACATCGATACGGTCTCCATGACGATCTACCAGCCGAGACGCCAGAACGTCAGTACCTACGAGATCAGTAAGGATGATCTGTACCGCTGGGCACACGAAGTATTGAAGCCCACCGCAGAGCTGGCCTTCGCCGGAGACGGAAACTTCCTGTGCGGCGAATGGTGCGGCTTCTGCAAGGCAAAGAACGAGTGCCGTGCCAGAGCCGAATCAAACCTAAAGCTCGCTCAGCACGATTTCAAACTCCCACCACTGCTCACGGATACCGAGATCGAGGTCATCCTCGGCAAGGTGGATGAGCTGGTCAGCTGGGCTTCCGACATCAAGGGATACGCCCTGCAGCAGGCTCTCTCCGGAAAAGAGTGGTCAGGCTTCAAGCTCGTCGAGGGACGCAGCAACCGTAGATACAGCAACGAAGCCGCCGTTATCGATGCGGTCGAAAAAGCGGGCTTTGACCCGTATGAGAAGAAGCTGCTAGGCATCACCGCCATGCAGAAGCTCCTCGGCAAGTCTCGCTTTGATGAACTCCTGGCGGTTTACATCGAAAAGCCGCAGGGCAAACCCACACTTGTGCCGGATAGCGACAAGCGCCCGGCCATGAATACAGCAAAAAGTGATTTTATGGAGGAAAACGACAATGAGTAAGAATGTAAAAATTAGCAATCCCATGAAGGTTATCACCGGAGTCGATACCCGCTGGAGCTACGCAAACGTCTGGGAGCCGAAGTCCATCAACGGCGGCACGCCCAAGTACAGCGTGAGCCTTATCATCCCGAAGTCCGACACCAAGACCATCGCCAAGATCAAGGTCGCCATCGAGGCTGCCTACAAGGAAGGCGAGGCCAAGCTCAAGGGCAACGGCAAGTCCGTACCGGCGCTTTCTGTCCTTAAGACGCCTCTGCGCGACGGCGATGCGGAGCGCCCGGACGACGAGGCATATAAGAACGCCTACTTCGTCAATGCCAACGCCACCTCTGCTCCCGGCATCGTGGACGCAGACCTGAACCCGATCCTCACCCGCTCGGAGGTGTACTCCGGTGTGTATGGCCGTGCCAGCATCACCTTCTACGCCTTCAACAGCTCTGGCAACAAGGGCATCGCCTGCGGGCTTAACAACCTGCAGAAGGTCCGTGACGGTGAGCCTCTTGGCGGCAAGGCAAGTGCAGAGTCCGACTTTGCGACTGACGACGATGAAGATTTTCTGGACTAAGGAGGTGCGACCATGACAGTGACTACATTACAGACAATCCTGCTGACCGCGCTGATCGCCATCTGGCTGGTATTCAGCATCGTGTTCCTGATCTCGTCCATCCAGAGCTTTATCAACGACCGCAAGCGTGAGAAGCGCGAGGAGGAATCTGCCGCCCGCGACCTCAAGTACCATGAGGAATGCATGCAGCGTGAAAAGGAACAGGCCGAACATGAACGTGAGTACCACGAGAAGCGCATGAAGTCCTTGGAGTAAATCAGAAACGGCAGGCGGCAGGGATACATTCTCTGCCGCTTGTTTGAATTGAGGTGAAAATACTATGAATCAAGCGAAAATACAAAAGCTGTCCATCGATCTCGAAACATACAGCGATATCGACCTTGCCAAATGTGGCTTATATAAGTATGCGGAGTCTCCAAATTTCGAGATTCTGCTGTTCGGTTATGCAGTTGATGGCGGCAAAGTCCATGTGGTGGATCTGGCTCAAGGAGAACAGATACCGGAAGATGTCCTGTCTGCCTTGACGGACGATTCTGTTATCAAGTGGGGATTTAATGTCTCATTTGAACGCGTCTGCCTGTCTCGCTATCTTTCAGACCGTGGCATCAGCCTTGACCCCTTCCACGATAACCACCCGCTCTCGCAGGAGTGCGCCCAGTTCCTGAATCCAGAAAGCTGGCGCTGCTCTATGGTCTGGGCGGCTACGCTGGGACTGCCTCTGTCCTTAAAAGGTGTCGGCGCAGTATTAAAACTCGACGATCAGAAGATGGACGAGGGCAAGGCGCTCATCAAATATTTCTCCGTGCCCTGCGCTCCTACCAAATCCAATGGTGGCCGCACCCGTAACCTGCCCGCCGACGATCCGGAAAAGTGGTCTGTTTTTAAGGCATATAACAAACGGGACGTCGAGGTCGAAATGGCGATTCAGCAGAGGCTTACCAATTACCCGGTGCCGGATTCGGTCTGGGAGGAATATCACATCGATCAGGAAATCAACGACCGTGGCGTTCGGCTTGATATGGATCTGGTGAAGGAAGCCATCGAGATGGATACCCGCTCCCGCAAAGAACTGACTGCCGCCATGAAGGATATCACCGATCTTGATAATCCGAACAGTGTCCAGCAAATGAAACAGTGGCTCTCCGACAACGGCCTCGAAACCGACACCCTCGGCAAGAAAGTCGTGGCAGAGCTTATCAAAACCGCTCCACCACAGCTGCAGACCGTTCTGGAGCTCCGCCAGCAGCTCGCCAAGTCCTCCGTCAAGAAATATCAGACGATGGAGCGTGCGGTCTGTGATGACGGCAGGGCTCGCGGCATGTTCGCTTTTTACGGAGCCAACCGTACCGGTCGATGGGCAGGAAGGCTCATCCAATTACAAAACCTCCCGCAAAACCACCTGCCGGATCTGGCCGAAGCCCGCGCCCTTGTGAAATCCGGCGACTTCGATGCCGTGAAGCTCCTATATGAAGATGTGCCGGACACGCTCTCGCAGCTCATCCGCACGGCCTTCATTCCGAAGGATAGCACGCAGTTTTATGTTTCAGACTTTTCCGCCATCGAAGCAAGAGTCATCGCTTGGTATGCCGGTGAGATGTGGCGGCAGAAGGTCTTCGAGAACGGAGGCGATATCTACTGCGCCAGCGCCTCACAGATGTTCCATGTCCCGGTTGAGAAGCACGGTGTCAACGGCCACCTGCGGCAAAAAGGCAAGATTGCGGAATTAGCCCTCGGCTACGGCGGCTCGGTCGGTGCCCTCAAGGCAATGGGAGCCATCGAGATGGGACTATCCGAAGATGAGCTTCCTCCGCTGGTGGATGCTTGGAGGCAGACGAATCCGCATATCGTGAAATTCTGGTGGGACGTCGACCGCGCTGTCATGGAAGCTGTAAAGCATAAGCACACGACCAGTAGTTACGGCCTCACCTTTTCCTGCCGCTCCGGGATGCTCTTTATCACGCTGCCCTCCGGACGGAACCTCGCCTATGTGAAGCCCAAGGTCGGCACAAACAAATTCGGCGGCGAGTGTATCACCTACGAGGGCATTGGAAGCACAAAAAAATGGGAGCGGCTCGACTCTTACGGCCCGAAATTTGTGGAAAACATCGTGCAGGCGACCTCCCGCGACATTCTCTGCTATGCCATGAAGACGCTGCGCTGCTGCTCAATTGTCATGCATATCCACGACGAGCTGGTCATCGAAGCCGACCCACACATGTCCCTTGATGCGCTCTGTGAACAGATGGGCAGGACTCCGCCGTGGGCAAAAGGCCTGAAGCTCCGCGCCGACGGCTACACCACACCCTTCTACAAAAAAGATTAAAAATCGTCCGCTCAAATCAGGCGTTCATCTCCAGTGGAAATTGGAGGTGGACGCCTTTTAAGTCTGCCCGGAAAGGAGGACGCAAGGTTTGAGTAACGATTTTCAAAACAGCGAGGGCTATCCCGACCCCACTGCCGGTGAGGCGCTCTCCCGGATTGCGAAAAATGAACGGCAATCCCTCAGAGCTTTCCGGCCTATCGTCTACATCTGCTCTCCGTTTTCCGGAGATGTGGAAACGAACGTGGCCAATGCCAGACGCTACAGCCGCTTTGCCGTGGACAAGGGATATATCCCCATCGCACCGCATCTGCTGTTTCCACAGTTCCTTGATGACACGAATCCCACGGAACGGGAGCTCGGTCTCTTCTTCGGAAACGCCCTCATGAGCAAATCCGCGGAGGTCTGGGTATTTGGCAGCCGCATCTCATCCGGTATGGAAGCAGAAATCAGCCGCGCCAAGTGGAAGGACTATCGCTTGCGCTATTTCACAGAAGAATGTCAGGAGGTCTAACACCATGTATGAAATTAAAGAAAATCGCAAGAAGCTCCACGACGGCACAGAGATCACAACCTATACCCGCGATGTGGTGAGCGCCAATATCCTGCAGGTCGAGGCCGGGACAACCGGCTACAAAGGCGGCGATACCGGACATGGCGGCCGCACCTATTTTCGTATCAAGGACGAAGGCGGCACAGACATCGATATAAAGCCTTTCATGGATAGATTTGGCAGTGAGGGCTTTGAGGTTACCCTTGGCGGCGACTGCGAGCTGGAGACCATGATTCGCGCTCTGAAATTCATCACGAAGGTGCTGGAGGAAGAATCGGAGGAGGTGTACGACTGATGTTTACCCTGTATAGCGCCGATTTTATCGGCAATCCCGGAAACTGCTCCTATCCGCATAAAACCGTGGTTATGGATGCGGACAGCTTAAGAGCTGCCGTCGGCCACGACTATGTGTGTGCGGAATATAAACACCACTACCGCAACGGTGCCAATTTTCTCTCCGCTAACTGCCTTCCCGTGGACTGTGACAACGACCACTCGGAAGATCCGAAAGACTGGATCACACCGGCAGATGTATTAGAAGCCTTTCCCGGCGTCAGCATTGCTATCCACTACAGCCGTTTCAACCAGCGTGAGAAAAACGGCAAGCCCGCAAGGCCGAAGTTTCATGTGCTCTTTCCCATTGAGCGCGTGACGGACGCTACCCTTTACAGCGATATGAAGAAGCTGGTCAATTCCATCTTCCCGTATTTCGATACGAATGCACTGGATGCGGCTCGCTTCTTCTTCGGGACACAGGAGCCGAATGTGGAGCTCTATCCCGGTCGCATGAACCTCACGGAATTTTTGAATGATGACGAGTTCGATGCAGGCCTGTCCGGCGGCCATGAAAAAGACGCCACAATCCCGGAAGGCAGCCGCAACGCCACCATGTCCCGCTTTGCCGGTATCGTCATCAAGAAATACGGCGATACAGAAAAAGCCTACCAGAGCTTTCTGGAAAAGGCCGCGACCTGCGTGCCACCTCTCGATCAAAACGAGCTCGACACCATCTGGCACAGCGCCCAGCGCTTTTATTCGAAGATCAGCCGTGAGGACGGATATGTCCCTCCGGAGGTCTATAACGACGAGAACAGCTATATGCCGGAGGACTTCTCTGACGTCGGGCAGGCCGAGGTGCTATCAAAGTATTTTGCAAACGAGCTGCGCTACTCACCGGCCACCCATTTTATCCGCTACAGCGACCACTATTGGCAGGAAACGGAGCCCGGCGCTCAGGCCGTCGCCCATGAGCTTACCCGCAGGCAGCTGGTCGAGTCGAACCGCATGATGTTTGTAGCGCTGCAGAAGCTAAAAAACTGTGGTGCGCAGGAAATCCTCGATAACACATCAAAGGCCAAGGCCGAACAGCTGATGAACGATAAGCAGATGAAAGCGTATCAGGAGTTCCTTGCCGCCAAGGCCTACCAGAGCTTTGCTGTCCGCAGGCGTGACTCCAAGAACATCACATCGACCCTCAAGGAGACGCGCCCGATGCTGGAAATTTCGCCGAGGGATCTGGACGCGGACTGCTTCCTTCTCTGCACACCGGAGGCGACCTACGACCTTCGCAAAGGAATGGCCGGTGCCCGCGAGCACTCTGCAGATGATTTTATTACGAAGATTACCTCGGTCTCACCTGGCAGCAAAGGCATGCAGCTTTGGCAGGACAATCTGGATTTAATTTTCCAGAAGGATCAGCAGCTTATCGACTATGTGCAGATGATCTGCGGTCTGGCCGTCATCGGCAAGGTCTATGTTGAGGCGCTCATCATCGCATACGGCGATGGCCGCAACGGTAAGTCCACCTTCTGGAATGCGGTCTCCCGCGTGCTGGGACTTTACAGCGGAAATATCTCCGCAGACACCCTGACCGTCGGCTGCCGCAGAAACATCAAGCCGGAAATGGCCGAGGTCAAGGGAAAGCGCCTGCTGATCGCTGCGGAAATGCAGGAAGGCGCACGCCTTAACGACTCCACCGTCAAGCAGCTCTGCTCCACGGATGATGTATTCGCGGAGAAAAAGTATAAAGACCCGTTTTCCTTCAAGCCCTGCCACACGCTGGTGCTCTATACCAACCACCTGCCTCGCGTCTCCGCCTCTGATGATGGTATCTGGCGCAGGCTTATTGTGATCCCGTTCAATGCCAAGATCGAGGGCAAGGCCGACATCAAGAATTACGGTGAGTACCTGTATGAGAATGCCGGTGAAAGCATTCTGGCGTGGATCATCGAAGGTGCCAAGAAGGTCATCGAGCTCGACTACCAGATTCCGGTGCCGGACTGCGTGACAAAGGCTATCGAGGAATACCGCAGCCAGAACGACTGGTTCGGACATTTCTTAGACGAGAAGTGCGATGTGGACGATTCCTTTAAGGAAAGTTCTTCGGCACTCTATCAGGCGTACCGCAATTATTCGCTGGACTGCAATGAGTATGTGCGCAGCACGGCAGACTTCTACTTTGCACTGGAAAAAACCGGATTTGAGCGGCTGACACTGAATCGGAAGCGTTGTTTCAAGGGCTTGAGGATTCGTGAGGATACAGGCGCAGAGGAAGATTTTCTGCAGTGATGAGGGACTTATGACAAGGTGTATCAAGGTCTTATATAAAAACTCTCTTAGGCCTTAAAAAATAGCTCTAAGAAAAAGTTCTGTAAATACCATTGATACACCTTGCACTCCCCTGAAATTAACGCCTGACGGAGGTTACCGATGATAGAAAAACAGATAGAAAACAAGTTAACTCTGGCGGTTAAAAAACATGGTGGGATTGCGCTAAAGCTGGTGTGTCCCTCTTTCGCAGGAATGCCCGACCGCCTGATTTTACTCCCTGACGGCCATATTGGCTTCGCAGAGCTGAAGGCACCCGGCAAAAAGCCACGCCCGCTCCAGCTCTCACGTCACAAGCTTCTGCGGGAGCTGGGCTTTCCGGTATACGTCATTGACGACCCTGAGCAGATTGGAGGGATGATCGATGAACTTCAAGCCACATGATTATCAGGACTATGCCATCCGCTATATCGAAAAGCACCCTGTGGCCGCAGTCCTACTCGATATGGGACTTGGCAAGACGATCATCAGCCTGACGGCAGTAAATGACCTCTTGTTTGACAGCTTTGAAGTCCACCGCGTTCTGGTGGTAGCACCCTTTAGAGTCGCCCGTGATACTTGGCCAGCGGAAATTAAAAAATGGGAGCACCTTGGCGGTCTGACCTATGCGGTCGCAGTCGGGACACCGAAGGAGCGAAAAGCTGCACTCATGCAGCAAGCGGACATCACAATTATCAACCGTGAGAACCTGCAGTGGCTAATTGACGAGTCCGGCTTTCCCTTCGACTTCGATATGGTGATTATTGACGAGCTCTCATCCTTCAAAAACCACAAGGCTAAGCGCTTTAAGTCTCTGATGAAGGTAAGACCGAAGCTCCATCGCATTATCGGACTCACCGGCACACCTTCTTCCAACGGTCTCATGGATCTGTGGGCAGAGTTTAAGGTGCTGGATATGGGTGAGCGCCTCGGGCGCTTTATCACGCAGTACCGGACAAATTACTTCATGCCGGACAAGCGAAATGGCGAGATCATCTACTCCTACAAGCCGCTGCCCTATGCGGAGGACGCCATTTACCGGAGGATTTCGGATATTACGATTTCCATGAAATCCACCGATCACCTGAAGATGCCGGAGCTGGTTTCTACGGAATATGAAGTCCAATTATCCGATTCTGAGCGCAGCCGCTATGAGGATTTGAAGCAGGAGCTCATCTTGCAGCTTCCTGACGGCGAAGTGACTGCTGCCAATGCCGCATCGCTCACCGGTAAGCTCTCTCAGCTGGCAAACGGAGCCATCTATGCCGATACCGGTGAGGTCATTGAGTTTCACGATAGGAAGCTGGACGCTCTGGAGGATATTGTCGAGGCCGCCAACGAAAAACCACTCCTTTTGGCCTACTGGTTCCGGCATGACCTTAGCCGCATCAAGAACCGCTTCAATGTCCGAGAGATCAAGACGAGCCGCGATATTGCTGACTGGAATGTGGGAAAGATTCCTGTAGCAGTCATCCATCCGGCCTCTGCCGGTCACGGCTTAAACCTGCAGGCCGGAGGCTCCACCCTTGTATGGTTCGGGCTTACATGGTCGCTGGAGCTATATCAGCAGACGAACGCGCGTCTCTGGCGGCAAGGCCAAGAATCCCAAACTGTAGTGATCCAGCACATCATCACCAAGGGCACTATCGACGAGAGGATCGTAAAGGCGCTATCCAAAAAGGAAATGACACAGACTGCGCTGATTGATGCGGTCAAGGCAGACCTTGAGGTGACCTAATGCTTGATCCTTATGAAAATCTCGCTAACGCCATCGTGCTGCAGGCCGTGAAGGATTACCGGGATGCACTAAAGCGCCTGAAAAAGAAACCCAGTAATCAAGCCGCCATGTCGGATGCGATGGAATGTGAACGGTTCTTCCGCTCCGCTTGGTACAAGGCCTTAACGAGTGTGGACGACGAGTATCTCATACAAAAACTACGAGAGGAGGCAAAAAGCCTATGACCATAAAAGAATATCTGCATCAGGCCTACCGCCTTGATCAGAGAGTCAAGTCCGACACGATGGAAGCACAAAACCTGCGTGAGATGGCAGGCAGCGTGTCGGCTATCCAATATCACAAAGACCGCGTGCAGACATCCAGAAATACCGAGGCCGCCTTTGTCCGGACACTGGAAAAGTTCTGGGCACTGGAAAAGAAAATCGCCGGTGAGCTTGAAATGCTCTCTAACCTTAAGAAGCAGATACGGGAGGTCATTGAGGCGGTTCCGGACACCGACGAGCGCATGGTTTTGAAGTACCGGTACATCCATAACTATACATGGGAACAGATCGGCATGGAGCTTTGTGCGGATGCCCGCACCATCCGTCGCTGGCACGGCAAGGCGCTCCTTCATGTGACACTACCGGATGATCCGATCACAATATAAAAATGCGCCCGAAATGTCCTGCTTTGTCCTAAGATGTCCACCCGCCCAATATGTTAGTATATAGTCAGCAAACCAGAATACAGAATGGCTGCACGCGCAGCCCACAAGCCTTGCGGAAACATCCTGCAGGGCTTTCTTTATGCCCGGAAAGGAGGCGCGGCTGATGCCAAGAAAACCTAAAAGACCGTGCCGCTTTCCCGGCTGCCCGAACCTGACGGACGGCGCTTATTGTGAGGAGCACGCGAGGCAAATGGAACGGCACTACGAAAAGTTCCAGCGCGGCTACTCTCCCGGCAAACGATACGGCAGAGCTTGGAAACGAATCCGTGACCGCTACGTCCACAAGCATCCGCTCTGCGAGCAATGTTTAAAGGAAGGACGCTACGTCGCGGTCGAGGAAGTCCACCACATCCTGCCGCTGGCTGAGGGTGGAACGAATGACGAGTCTAACCTGATGAGCCTTTGTCGCTCGTGTCACGAGAAGATTCACCACGAGCGCGGCGACCGGTAGGGCGGTCAAAATCTCTACGACCTTTTTCTCCGGAAAACGGCGCGGGGTCACGCGTACAAAAAGAGCGAAAACAAACAGGGAATAGCCCAAAGGAAGGAGGCGAAAGCCAATGGCAAAAGATGGAACTGCCCGCGGAGGGCA
>QWCE01003476.1_pt1 | contig 17383 bp, 28 predicted proteins | sample 1972531 | NCBI WGS metagenome assembly QWCE01 (sample SAMN09866716, study PRJNA288562) | Human gut metagenome isolate term4_stool, whole genome shotgun sequencing... | reverse complement strand
CTGTGGACCTGATCGTCGCGCAAAAGTTTCGCGTAATTCTTGAGCTCCCCGCCGAGAGACACGAGCACCGTGTCCGGGTTTGAAACGATTTCCCCGGCAAAATTCGCCAGATCAAGCGCTCCGGAACTGACGACGCGGTACTCGGGCCGGATTTTCGGCGTTTTCTTCTCTTTCACCATTCCTCAGCTCCTCCGGGGCGGGCGGCGAAAAGGCCGCCGGACGTACTTCGCCAGCCTGACTCCCCGCTTTCCGTCAAAAATTCGATTTCGGCCTTTTTCTCCTGCGATGCCGCATAACAAAGGAGATGCGCGATCGCCGAGTCGCCGTGACGCCGTTTCTTCCGCCCTTTGCTGTCTTCACCTTTGCCCGCTCGCTGTTCTTCCCGGACGATCTGGGGAACGCCCTTTACCAGACGGATGGAACGGTGATCATTATATACGTCGACGTCTCGGGGCATGACGACTTCGTCCCGCTCGAACGCCGCCTTGAATTTCGGGGTAATCCCGGCGTAAAAGGCGGGATTGAGCATTTGCGCAACGATTCCCCGGAAGCGCTTCGCGGCGGCCTCGGCGAGGTAGCCGCCGTTCCCGGTGGCGTCGAACATGCCGCCCCTGAGCCTCTCCAGCCGGGAGAGGACGTAAAACACGATGAGCTTCTGAATTTCATAAGGAACATTGCGAAGCTCAAGGAGCAGCACGCACGGGAAGCTCATGTCCTGCCGCCGTTGCGCTATCCAAAGGGATGTGAGGTCGCCCTTGCGCGCGAAGTCCTCCCCGGCGTAGGTGTCGAACCCCGCCGGAATCCCGGCGAGCACGGGGGAAAGTTCCGCCTCGCACCAGTCGCGGGCCTCGGCTTCCTGAAGGTGATCCGCAAGCTCCGCCCATGCGTCCGGCCGCTCGAAGCGCAAGACCGGCACGTCGACGCGCTGGGCGCGTTCGATGAGCGCCGCCGGGATGTACGCCCCGGAGCCGTGCCGGGGAATGACGAAAAGTTCCTCGTCCGCGTCTTCCCCATAAAAGGCGACAATATCTTCCCGCCATGCGCTTTCCGCTTCTGGGCTCCACTCCTTCCCCTGCGTGAGGCAGATTCGGCGGTACAGCCCGTCAGCGAGCGCATCGTCAAATGTGATTTTGACAAGCTCATACGGTTTGTTTCCCTTCCGTACTTCTTCACACAGCAGGTTGAACGGGTTGGTGTCCCCGTCATGCGTCGAGACGACCACGACTTTGCCGCCCCACATGAGCAGGGCGAGCGCCGCCTTCATGACCTCGCCGAGCTGGTCATGGAAAGCCGCTTCGTCGAGGATGACCATGCCCTGACGCCCGCGAAGCGAACGGGGGCGGGAGGTGAGCGCCATGATTTCATACCCGGACGCAAAGACGATGCGGTAGGCGAGGATGTCGTCCGATGAGCCGTCGGGCTTCGTATCCTTGAAAAGGCATTCCTCAACCTCGCACGCCGCCGGGGCGAACGCCTTCGCCCACATCGCCGCCGTATCGATGAACTCGCGGGCCATGTCGAGGCTGTACCCGAGATAGAGGGAATCCATCCCTCCGGCGGAACGCGACGAGGCGGAAAGGAGCACGGAGGCGGCCGCGATGCCCCACGTCAGGCCGATACGGCGGCTCTTTTCGATGACCACCACCGGAAGCTCCATGATCGAGGCCACGGCCCGCTGCTGGTACGGCAAGAGAACGTCCGGAAGCGTTTTTCCCTTGAGCGTATCGGGAAGAGCCTGTCGGGACGCTTCCCGGTGGCGTTCCCATTCTTCGGCGGTCACAGGCGGCTTAGGCATCTTTTATCCCCAGAATGCGGCCCTTGATCGCTTCCACCGTCTCGGCGGAAAGCCCGGCCTCGCGGGCGCTGTCTTCCACGGCCTTCACCGTCTCTTTCTGGACGCGCTCCCGGACCTTCGCCTCAAAGTCCTGTTCGAGCCTCGCGGCCTGTGCCCGTTCCTTTACCACACGGGCAAGAGCGCGGATTTCTTCCACCTCGATCTCTCCATCCGGATCATCAAGGCGGCGCAAAAGATAATCGCTTGTCAGCGTCGTCAGCATCTGAATCAGAGCTTCTCCGCTTTTCCCCGTGGCCGCCTGCGCCCCCATGCGTTCCATGACCGCCTCGGCCATGTTTCTGGACTCACGCAGCCGTTGAGCCACCTTATCCACTTGCTGCTTGTAGCGCCCAAGGCCGGACCGGGAGACGTCAGCTCCAAGGCTTTTCAGGTGCTGCACAATGGCTTCGAGCGAATGCCCGGCATCCAGCATCATGTGGAGCTGTTCACGCAGTTCCGGTGGAAGGCGACGCACTTTACTGACGCGCCCCATATCTAGCTCCTGAACGCGGGGCGCTTGATGCCCTCTACGCGCAGTATACCCCCGGCAACATCCGCGCCGCGTTCCGTTATGGTCAATATCTGTACGGGACCCTCATAATCACGGATCAAGAGACCGCGATCGGCCAACCAGACGACTTCTTCGTCAAGCTCGTTCCGGGTTATCTGATGACCGAGACTTTTGAGCGCGGACTGAACAACCGGCATATTCAACTGTCCGCCGGGGGCCTTCAACAAAAAATCAAGAATGGCAAGGCGGCGGTCCTCACGAAGCAGCGTAGCGAAACTCATACGTTACCCCTTATAGTTTGCCATGCATCCAACCGTGCCTCGATTCGTTCCAGTACGGACCGCACGGCACGAAGTTCGGAAAGGATATCGGATAGCTCCTCATCCGCCCGGTGGCGAGAATGTTCTTCTGGCGGATTGAGCGACGTTTTTCTACCGGCCTCGTTCGGGGCGGGACGTCTGACTCCGGGACAGAGTACAAATCCTCTGGCAACCTCATATCCCTGCGGGGAAAGTTCCAGCGCATCGCTCCCCTTGGCACGCCACATGCTTACCAGCCCTTGTTTTTTGAGCCAGATAGCGTCTTCGAGCACGGTATTGGAAGCTACTCCATGCCCAACCGTCTCCAGCGCTTCCCCCAATACGGCAAGCGGCATTCGGTAGGCGGGGCTTTCCAAAAGAAAACGAAGCAGAGCCAGACGGCGGGCCTCTCGCACAAGTTCGGCTACATCCATTGATTATTCCCCTTTCATATGATGTTCAGTCAGCAGAGAAAGCGTATACTCCACACGTCCCATGATTCCCTTGAGTCCTTCCAATTCGCCGCGAAGTTCGGCGACGTCGACGCGCAACTCCGCAATGGCCTCGGCTCGCGGAAGCCCTTCCAACCGAGCGCCAAGAATATACAACTCTTGGCGGGCCGCGTTCGCATCCTTTTCCATATCGGCAAGACGGGCTTGCAGGGCTTCGTGTTCGGTACGAGTAACAAAGGATTGCGACAAGCGGTATATCCCCCATCCGTAGACGAGTGTGGCGAGTATCCCGAGTACCGGCCACCAGCGGTCAAGCTCAGTCAGTATGTCGGCCACGGGAGCCTCCATCATTATAGAAGGTAATGAGCGCCCGGTACCCGGCTTCGAGCTTCCGGCAATACCCGCCAAAATCCCGAATATGCGCGAGCACGTCTTCCGGCGTCGCTAGTGCGTCTTGCCGTACCCCGGCGTGAGCGGTTCCGGCGGAACCGGGAGCGTCATGAGCGCCGCCGGGGGCGGAGCCTTGGTTTCCGGCGCTATCACCGGAATCGGCGAGGCCGAGGGCTTCGTTGTAGAGGCGCACCCAGCCAGCAGAAAGGCCAGCGCAATCACGGCGAGCGGCTTCGGATACATCCCGGATTCTCCTGTTTACGGACGCGCGCTCGGCGTCCAGTTCGGCGGTTTTCACGGCAAGCTCTCGGGCGAACTTCTCGCCCCGCGCCGTTTCCGCCGCCAGACGCTCGCGGGCGTTCTTTTCGGCGGCGGCCACGGCTTCGGCACGGGCGCGCTCCTGCTCGGCGTGGGTGGCGTTCATGGTTGCAATCTTGGCCTCGTACTCTTCAGTCACGACGTCGAGCCCTCGCCAGACGCCCGCACCGTAGATGACAACGCAGACGAGGACGGCCCAGAGCCACGAAGGAATCTTACCCAGCACAACTCACCCCCGGCCCCCAGCCCGCCCGGATGTACACGTGCTGGTATTCCATGATGCGCGAGACGTATCTGCGGTTTTCCCGGATCGCGCTTGCTTTGCGGCCCGCATTTACGGTTTCGACGTGTCCGAACCAGCGATCCGGATTGAGCCCCTTCTTTGCGGCGAGGTTCCGGTCACGGTTCACCCAGCCCGCACCGCCGTTGTAAGCCGAGAGGGCAAAGGCCATGCGATCACAGGCGCTCAAGGCGCTCTTGTCGGTGCTCATGGCACTCATGCGGTCATGGAGATATTTGTCATAGACGACGCACGCCCGGAGCGACCACGCCGGATTGAACGGCTGTGGCTTGCCGACTTCCGGGGCGACTTTCGGAAGCCATGTCGCCGTCGATGGGATAAACTGCGCCAGTCCCTGCGCACCCGCCGCTGACACCGTGTTATTCCGCCACCACGATTCCGTATGGATTTGGGCGGCGAAGATGGATACCGGGGCATTCAATCCCCACGCGGCGCGGGCTTCGCGGATCAGCGTCGCCCGGTGCTGGAGCGCGGCGCGGGGTATCTGGACTTCGGCGGCCTCGGCGTCGCCAGCAAAAAAGGCGAGCAGGCCAAACAGCACCGATACGACAATGGCCGCGCCCACGGCGAATGCGACGCCCACGCAAAACGCCTCGGTGCAGGAGAAAAGGAGCTTTTGCGGATCGATACGCATAATCACAGCCCCAGACACATGCCGAGGATTACCATGCCCACCATGATCCCGCGCCGGATGGTAGCTACGGTGAAGGCGCGGAGATACCCGGCGCATATCTCAAAGTCGACCTCGTCGTCCCCACCGTCGGCGTCGGGATTGCGGAGCCAGTCGGTTTTCAGGTAGCCCGACGGTCGGGCGTACGGAAAGACCGCCCGGTCGATCCACACACCGAGGCAGGCCGCAAAGGATACGAGCCCGGCCTTGTACGCGATGACCGGAAGCTGCTGTGGGGAAATGACGGCAAGGAAAGCGAGGATCAGGACGGTGACGAGGCCGCACAGGGCAAGCCAGCGGCGGGCGGAAAAAAGACGTTTGAACATAAAGAAAACCTCCATGTGTTTCCTTCACAGTAGAAGAAACACATGGAGGCGTCTTTGAAAGGGCTTTAGGAAAACGGCTACAAACCGGGGAACCGTAGCTGCCCGCTCCCACGGCGGGCGCGTTCGGCTTTCAGGATGGCATACACCCGTTGCTGGGTGAGGCCGTACTTTTGAGCAAGCTCCGCGATATTGTTCCCGGTGAACTCCCGGTACAACGTGGCGTCACGCTTGCGGAACCGCGCGGCGAGGTTTTTGGGGATATAGACGGAAGACCCGCCCCAATCTTCGGCGAGCATGTCGGCGACCCGCCGCCCGAACTCGCGGGCCTCCTCGTCATTAACGGCGGGAAGGCCGGAACGGGCCATGCCCGCAACCCGCGCGGCAACGCCGTCGAGAAGCTCGGCGTACATCTCGGCCATATGTATATCCTCCACAGATAAGGGGTTCCGAGGAGAACATACACAAAAATTTTATGGTTGGGGAAAAATTACACCTCCTGCAATAACGTTGCAGGAGGTGTAATTCGATTATTTCGTTTTAGAGAAAAACACGAGAGGGGCAAGCCCTCCCATGTTCATTAGGTTATGCCTTCACCCACATGGGAATCGGGCGACCAGTGTAAACGATCTTTCCTGTCTTGGGATGCCTAAACCACATCCGAAAGATCAACCGCTTGTCGGCCTTACGAGTTGCACCTTTTTTCATGGCGCGTCCTCCGGGTGATTTTTCCTTTTGCATAAGGTAAAATCACCTGCCGGGCCTTGACTTACTTCCCCAAAATTGCCATTTTCAGGCCGTCTGTATCTTGAAGTTTCTTTCAAGGCTTTGCCAAGTCTCCGGCGGCGTCTGAGATTCTTGGCATATTTCCTCCCTCGCTAGTAGTGTCAGCTATTAGCGAGGGATTATTTTTAACATCCGAAGCCGTGCCTGAACGAATGTCCGGTTGACATCAAAGCGTTCCATAAGTGCCCTTACCCCTGATTCGCCCACACCATATTTTTCAACCATTCCTCGGACACTAGGTTCAGGCATACACAGAGCATGGCAATATCTCCATGCCTGCCATTCGGGGTCCTCAAATGCCTCTAAATCGCTTCGTTCACGCTTCATTCCTTTCCCCACAATTTGGAGAGATAGTTGCCACCGTCTCAGCGAGGCATGCAACATACAATGCCCGATTTCATGTCCGACTGTAGCCCTAAACCTTCTACGACCACGCTCGGAAAAATCATCCGCAAGCCGTTGATCTACGATACTAACCTTTTGTCGAGCATTGGTATATCCCTCGGCGTCAATACCAAAGCTCTGTAGACTGGTGTAGTAGGTATTCATCCCAAGGTTATTTGGGATCGTAAACTCAAAGAATCGATCAACTGGGGTAGGCTTGTTCTGAGAGAACACATTGGGGCTGTGTTCTTTCAAAAAAGTTAACGCCCTTTGCTCAATAACACGGGCTTTGAGTGGAGGAACGACCGGAACAGTAGACATTACTACTTGGACTCCTTGTTACAAGTTGCTGCGCGCTCAAAAACTTCCATGAAGAGCTTCCGCAATTCATCTTCGTTACAATGTGCCTTTGCACGGCAATAGCAAGCGGCTAAGGCATCATCTTGTGCAAAAAGCTCCTTCACAATTTTCATATCTCTTCTATCTCGATCGTTTTTGACCGCTTCAAAAACTCTCGCTGAATCTAAACCAAGTGTTTTGGCCAACTTTTCCAGTACGATTGTATCTTTTGGGGCGGGGCGAAGTCCATTTTCAACTTCAGAAAGAAAACTTGGTGCACATCCTACTTTTAGGGCTAATTCTCGCAAGGTGAGTCCAGACTTTGTCCGAGCTTCACGCATTAGCGAACCGAGGAACTCCTTTATCATTCATATACCCCCATCAATTTAGGGTTCGCAGCAAATCTTGTTCGCTGTTTTTTGTGAACATAATGAAACCACCTCTACCTGTCAAGAGTTTGTTCGCTATTTTTTGTGAACAAACTTTAGCTAGCACTCGTAACACCATTTTTCAGCCCTTCAGCGTATTATCCATGCTAACAAACACTTTCCCCAGCCGAACGTAATACGAAATCCCCTGCTATTCTCCACTTCTTCTCACCACCGCCCCCAGATTTCCCACACCAGAAACACCAGCACCAGCACCGGGAACCACAGCCGTATCCGTTCCTGCACCGTGTGCCGACGTCGGCTTACTTTTAGCGCTCACATCCACCGGGACCGTCTTCGGCAACTTCGGGCGCTCCGAAAGCTCGAGTTCAAGCTCGGCAATCCGGGCTTTCAACACCGGGATTTCGGCGTTTTCGCGCTCGAGGTCGCGGATACGGGAAAGGTGGCGTTCGGCTTGCACCCTGAGTTCGGCGTTTTCCTGTGTCAGCGTCATAACTTGCTTTTGAAATTCCATGCCTTGCTTGAGCGCTTCCGTCAATTCGCGCTGAACTCCTAAGACTGCTGACATGTCAGCAGTCTTCTTTTTTTCGATATTAATATTTTCAACTGGTTGCAAATTTGACTCAGCTAAAACTGCTGACATGTCAGCAGTCTCGTCTGTTTGTTTGGTTCGGTACATCGGCCCCGTGCCCATGAGGAGCCATTCACTGTTAACATCAAACGTTTTGCATATGGCCACAATCGTTTTTGAGTCAGGAAAACGCAATCCAGATTCGTAATTACCTATAGTTGTTTGACTAGTACCTACTTTTTTCCCGAATTGTGCTTGTGACATATTCCCGCGAAGGGTCTTAATCCGTTGGGCAAGTTCCACAATAAACCCCGTATGTTGTATATGAGTTAAAAATAATTACAAAACGGTTTACAAAAACAACAAACGTTGTTAAATCTATTCCAACGAACCACGAAAAACCACAACTTCCAAAACCACCCCTACACGGAACCGAGAAGGGGCGCAAGAAAGGGAAGGGTTATGAACCAGACAAACACTCGAAGGACGGACATTCCGCTGACGCTCCGGGAAAGCGTAAAGGACGCCTTTGCCGAACGCGGACTCAGCATTTCCGAGTGGGCGCGAAAGCACAATCTCGCCCCGCAGTACGTCTATGATTTGTTGAATGGCCGGACGAACGGGGCGCGGGGCGAATCGCACCGCGCCGCAGTACTCCTCGGCCTCAAGGAAGGCGTCATCGAAGAGCGGGCGGCGTCATGATGCACCCCGTCAGCCGGAACATGGCGAGGCTCATGCGGCGCATCAGGCGCAGGGACATGAAGATCGGAAAACTGAAACGGGAGCTTCGCAAGCTCCGGAGGAGACAACACAAGATGGAAGAGGAACGCAAGGCCGTCATCACAGTCCAGCAGGACAAAAACATAATCGACGTATCGATTGCTGTTTTCCCCGGTGCGACAAGCGTTGGAAAATGCGGCGACCTCGCGTGGATCGGCTTTAGGGCGATCAAGGAAGAACTCGCCAAAATGCCGGTAAACATCAACGACGGCGTAGGAAAAATCATATGACCCATAAAGACGGCTACACGTTCTGCAACTTCTGCGGAAGCCATGAATCACGGGTGACGTTTCTGGTCGCCGGACAACGGGACACCCATATCTGCGACTGCTGCGCGTGGGACTGCGCCATGCTGATCTATGAAAAGATGAAGGACCGGTACAACGGGGAACAGACCGACACCGTTATGGAAAAGCCCCGACACCCGAATTTTCCCTGCTTTAAGGAACTCCCCGAAAACGAACAGTCCGCCTTGGATGATGAAGATGAATAACCTCACCGCAACCACCCTCGCGGCCCATTTCCCCGCCGTGGCTCCGGAAATATTTCGGACACTCGAAAACGAAAAGCCCCTCACCGCTGCAACGGTGAAGGGCCCAAAGGGGAAGAAACGAAACGGTGTTTCCGCTTGGCCTGTTACCATACTCGACACCCCGGCGCAACTCCCGCCATTGGCGGCGAGGATCGACGGCTTGGCCTCCCAGATTGCGCGGATCATCGACGGAACCGTCAGCATGGGCGTGGAAATGCAGCTTATCATCCTCGCCTTCAACCTCGCCGCCGTCGCCGAACAGGTGGCGCACATGGAAAACAATCTGGAGGTGCCCGCATGACCGAAAAGAAGAAGCTCACGCAGCTCGGACGGGCGTTCCTGCTTATCGAGACCTTGGCCCCGCACGTCGTGACCGGGCTTTCCGTAACCGATCTTTCCGTCGCCACTGGCATTTCCGCCCCGAACGTCTGCCGGGACATGGACGCCCTCGCGGCCGAAGGCATGGCGCAAAAGCTCGAAAGCGGGCGATGGGCGCTTACTGCAAGGCCGCTCAGGGCCTACCGGGCTTACGACATAGCCCTCCGCAACCAGCAGCAGCGGCAAGACGATTTTAAACGCAACATCGAAACCGGAGCTTACCGGATATTGGAGGGGTAACATGGCTGGCTACTACTGCACCTTTAAATCCTTCGCCGAAGTAAATGGGTTCCGCGAAGGGAGCCATTATTCCCCTGTCATCTTCCTTGACTGCGATTCTCCCGAACGGGCCGCCCAAGAAGCCGCCCGTATGTTCAATATGGCAGTTTATAAGCACGATCGTATTGCCGTCATGGACAAGGAAACCGAGGAGGTCACCTATTGGGTGGCGACGGCCTATATTGGTTATGAGGTGGCGGAAGAAAAGGAGGCAACGGCATGAGAGAGATTCCCGAATACCAGTGCATCAGTGAGTGGGAAATGGGCGATGATTTTTCCGATGTCGATTGGGAGGACGCCTACACGACGAAATGCCACAGCGCGCAAGGTGCTGCGGAAGACTACGCCGAGCGTGGAGAGTTTACGGACGAGGAAATCGTCGTTGTCCGCAACAAGGCTACGGGCGAAATCACCCGCTGGCGCGTCGAACCCGAAACCGTATTCAACGCCTACGAAGAGGATTAGGAGCCCCCGATGAACGACACCACCGTCACCCCCGAAGAACTCCCCGCTTCCACCCCCGCCGTTTCCGAACAGCCCGATCCGGTAAAGGAACTTGAGGCCGTCCGCACCGGCACCGTCTCCGTTCATGCGGAAGACTACGCCCGCGATCTCGCATTTCAGCAGCAGGTGGGCCGCGTTCAAGGCTTTCAGGCTGCGGCTTCGGGGCTCAGCCTCGCCGTCATCCAATGGTTTTCGGTCATGAAGGCCAGCGGCGAATACAAGGGCCGGAGCTTTACGGATCAGCGCGGCAACATCCACCAGCCGCAGACGTTTGAAGAACTCTGTGAATCTATGGGATTTTCTCGGCAAACTGTTGATGAGCACCTTCGCAATTACGCCACGTTCGGCGAGGAACGCCTGACGGAAATCCGCAACCTTGGCCTTACCGTGCGGGACACCCGCAAAATCCGCAAGGCCATCAAGGACGTGGACGAGGACACGAAAAAGGAAATCTTCCGGGAGCTCAAGAGTTCCACGCCGGAAGACCTGCGCGTCACCATCGACGTCATCTGTGCCCAGCACGCCAAGGCGCAGGCCGACAACAAGAAGCTCGAAAAGGAAGCCGAAAAGCTCAAGGAAAAGGTCGAAACGCTCGAAAAGGACAAGGAAGCCCAGCAAAAGGTGGCGCAGGAGCGAAACGACCAGATCGCGGCGCTGAAAGAAGAGCTCATCGTCGCCACCTCCTCGGCCATTGCTGACGTTGAAGTCAAAAAGATGAAGAAGAACGCCAAGAACCGGGAAATCATCGACGAAAAGTGCAGAGACGCCGTTTTCGCCGTGGCGAACCTTGCGGCGTTCGGTTCGTCGGTTCTCGCCGACGATGAAAATTCGGAAGAGACGGCGGCCTATGTCCACGAGCGGATTTCTTCCGCCGTGCGGGGCATGGCCGTACACATTCTCTCCGCCGGGATCGACGTGGACCTTGCTGCGGAGCTGGTGCCGGACTTCGGCCCGGATATGGATGGGGAACCGTTCCCCGGAGCGGACGATCAGGAAACGACCGACTAAGGCGGGTTCAACATGCCTTCCAGACCTTCATCCGAACAGCTTCGCCTCATAAGCGACGCGGCCCGCGCGCTCGAAAAGGCGGACCCATGCAACGGGGATCGCGGGCGCATTGTGGCGCGGCTTGCCGAAACGCTGAATCGCTCTCTGAACACCACCTACAACTATCTGAAAAAGTACGGCGCGTGGGAGAGCGGCAAAAAGCCCCGCAAAGGCAAGGGCGAGACATGCGTTCCCGAGGCGCTTTGCCGGAAGATCGCGGAGAAGGCCACCCACTCTTTCCGGGATACCGGCAAGCGGATCATGAGCATCAAAGACGCCGTGAAATATTGGGAAGCGAACGGGGAAGGCATCATGGACCCGGAAACAGGAGAAGTCACCATGCCGTCGGTTGAAACCATCAGCCGCGCCATGCGGCGCTACGGGTGCCACCCGGATCAGCTCCGGGCGGCGAGCCCGGCCGTCAGGATGCGGACGGAATACCCCAATCAGGCCTGGCAGGCCGACGCCTCGGTATGCGTTTTGTACCGCATTCCGGGGAGCGACAAGATCGGGCTCGTCAAAGAAAAGAGTTATAACGGCAAAAAGCCCGAAAACCTCTTCAAGATCAGGCAGAACCGCATCGTGCGCTATCTGGAAGTCGACCACTATTCCGGCAACTTCTACCTGCGTTACGAGCAGGCCCCCGGCGAAAGCGCGGAAGGGTTCCTCACGACCTTTATTGAGGCGATGACGGATCGGGGGCCGCAAGACCCCATGCACGGCGTCCCGGAAGTCCGCTACACGGATATGGGCTCGGGCAATACGGCCTCCCTTACGAAGTCCTTTTGCGAGCAGCTCGGCGTCCGGCTCCTGCACCACAAGGCGGGCGGAGCCAGATCCACGGGGTCGGTCGAAAGCTTCCAGAACATTGTGGAGACACATTTCGAGAGCCGCCTGCGCTTTCTCGATGTACCGGATGTTGCGACGCTTCAATCGCTCGCGGACCGCTGGCGCAGGCATTTTTGCGCTACGGCGATCCTTTCCCGGACGAACAAGGCGGAGAAGGCAAGAACCCGCAATGACCTCTGGCTCTCCATAACGAAAAACCAGCTCCGCACGGTCGAACCGGACGTTTTGCGTTCCATCGCCGCATGGGGCGACGTCCGGCGTCCGGTGCGGGACGACTTCACGATCAGCGTGGACACCCGGACCCACTACGGCGTCCGGTATTACGATCTGCGCGAGCTCGGCTATCACGGGCTGAAACCCCGTGAAAGCGTGTATGTCCGTCTTAACCCCTACAAGGCCCCGAACGCCATCATCCTTCTCGAAAAGCCCGACGGCGAAAAAGTCGCCTTTGAAGTGCCCCCCATGCAGTTCGATACGGCGGGATTCGACGTAAACGCCCCGGTTCTCGGAAAGGACTTTAAGGCCATGCCGAAAACGCATTCCGAGCAGGTATTCGACGAAATCAAAAAGGATGCCTACGGCGTCCAGTCCATGGAGGAAGCCGACAAGCTCTGGAAGGCCGGAGCACCCACCCGTGACGCCTTTGATGTCATGGCCGACGTGAAGGAAGCGCCCGTCTACTTGAAGAAGGCCGGGACGCCTTTGCAGGTAGAGGAACAAAAGGCCGACGTGCCGCCGATGAAGCGGCTCTCCTTCGCTTTGATGATGCGCCGGGATCATCCGGATGTCTGGCGCGACGACAACACCGACGAATGCGCGGAATGGCTGCGGACCCGGTATCCCGACACCGTACCCGGAAACGAGATCGAGGCCGTGATTGAGCGGATGCGCGAGAAGTTCGCGCCGAAACGTGCCCGGCGGCTTGAGTTCCGGCCAAATGAAGGGAGGGCGGCATGTGCCGGATAATCCCCTACGATCCGACGGTAAAGGCGCTCTTTGAAGAGACGGAGCTCAGCCAGCGCGAGGCCGCCGCAAAGCTCGGTGTCTCCCCGGCGCTCGTCAATCAGCTTTTGAACCGGGGAACCCTCCCGAAAACGGGCTGGGCCGGGCTCAAAAAAGGGCTCGCCTCTTTGCTTGAAGAGCGCGGCGCACAGACCGCCCTTGTCGACTATGCCCTCGGCAAACTGGAAAAACTTGCCGGGGATGAAGATACCCCCGCCGGGGATACGGCGGAAAGCGAGGAACCCATGATCTTGAAGAAGCAAACGCTCACGATGAAGACACGGCAGGCATTCGGCATTGTCAAAAACCCCTTTGCCGATCCGCAGGATGCCGCTGACGTCTATCTTTCGCCTGAAATCCGGTATGTCCGGGAGATGATGTATGACGCCGCGACGAACGGCGGTTTCCTCGCCGTGGTGGGCGAGTCCGGTTCCGGGAAGTCCACGCTCCGGGAAGAGCTCATTGACCGCGTGAAAAACGAAAACGGCAAGACCGTCATCATCGAACCGTACACGCTGGCAATGGCCGAGAACGAATCGAACGGCAAGCCCATGCGCTCCCAGCACATCGCCGAGGCCATCATCAGCACCATCGCCCCCGGAACTTCGGTCCCGTCGTCTCCGGAAATGCGCTTTCGCAGGCTCCACCAGCTCTTGAAGAGTGCCCACGGTGCCGGGACGCATCATTGCGTCATCATCGAAGAGGCTCACGACCTGCACCGGCATACCCTGAAAAGCCTCAAGCGGTTCTGGGAATTGAAGGACGGGTTGCACCGGCTCCTTTCCATCATCCTGATCGGGCAGACGGAGCTCGGGGAAAAGTTGAAGCCCGCCGACGCCGGGGTGCGCGAAGTTGTGCAGCGGTGCGACGTGCTGCATATCACCCCAATCGAAGACGTAGCGGATTTTCTCCGCTTTCGGTTCGCCCGAGCCGGGATCGACTTCGGCAAAATATTCACCGAGGACGGCGTCGACGCGATCAAGGAAAGCCTCACTGTGGCGCAGGACCGTTCCGGCAATGGCGTGTACATGGGCTATCCCCTCATGATCGCCAACATGACCATCGCCGCCCTGAACCTCGCGGCGAGTGCCGGGGAAAAGCAGGTGACGGCGGACGTTGTGCGGATGGTGCGGCCGTAATCATCTTTTAGGAGCATATCAGCTTGCGGCTCAGGGGAGATAATATGACAGACCGAGAATTTGTGGAATTGGTGCGCAGGATGCGGCTTGCTCAGAATACCTACTTGTTGATTCGTGCGCCGTCCGATCTGAACAGGGCGAAAGACTTTGAACGTGAGGTCGACGAAGAATTGGAGCGTCGGAAAATGGCGGAAGCGCCGAAACAGACAACACTCTTTTGAGGGAAACGCTTATGCGGGACTCAATAACGGTCAAGAGAAAACGCGGCAAAATTACGGAAATCAACCTGACCGGCAAGGCGGCAGGAAGCTTTTTCAAAGCACTTATGCAATCCCAAGAGGAAAAAGACAATGGCAAAACGTGTGAAACCCATTCTGAACATCCCAGCGGTGACGACTCTTGAGGAAGCGGATGCGACGCTGGCGCAGATCGCGGCGAGGAAGCGGGAACTTGCGCTTATTGAGCTCGGACTGAAAGAGGATGTCGACGCCCTGAAACTCAAATGCGCCGAGGCTTCCGAACCGATCAAGCAAGACATTGAAGTTCTGGAACAGGCGCTGATCAGGTTCGGGGAGTCCAAAAAATCCGAGCTGTTCGTCAAAAAGCGCTCCCGGGAGCTCACGTTCGGCATTATCGGCTTTCGGGCAAGCTCCGCCGTCAAGACAATGCGGAAAACGACATGGGAACAGGTGCTCGGCCTTATCCGCGACGCGGGGATGCCCGAGTGCATCAGGACAAAGCAGGAAGTGGATAAGGAAGCGCTCTGCCAGCTTCCCCCGGAACGCCTCGCCGCCGTGGGGTGCAGGCTCGAACAATCCGATCTCTTTTTCTACGAACTGAACGAGACGGAACTCGCGGGAGCTGAATCCGCATAATGACAAACCGGGCGGAGCAATCCGCCCGGCTCCATATGGAGGGATACCAATGCGCACCACAGCTGATCCAAAGAAACTTGTCAGGGTGCTCCAGACGGGACGCCGCAAGCTCGGCATGACTGACGAAGAATATCGCGGGCTCCTTTCCAGCGTCACGAGTGGCCGAACGACTTCCAGCAAGGAGCTTTCCGGCGAGGAACTGGTCCGGGCGCTGGCGGCGCTCAGAAAGGCGGGCTTTCGCACGACGGCGGACCCGCAGATCAGGAAGATCAAAAGCCTCTGGTATGAAATGCACGATCTCGGAATCGTCAGAAACCGGAGCGATCAGGCTATCGAGACGTACATCCGGCGCATCACGCGGGCGCAAAAAATCGAATGGTGCTCCGTTGAACAACTCCAGCTCGTCATCGAAACACTGAAAAATTGGATTGACAGGATCGAGGAACCGGCGGCAAGGGAACACCTGCAACGTTTCTTCACGGAGCAGCAGCCCGCCACGGTCGTCATGCAGTAACACGCGCCAGTCGCATCAAAAGCAAATGGAGAATGTCATGAACAAGTATGATCTCGTACGGCGGCTCAGGAAGGAATGCGGAGCAACGGAAGAGGAGATGGAAAAGCTCGTCAAGGCCATGATCGACACGTTCACGGAAGCCCTTGCGGAAGGCGATCGGGTTTTCCTTCCCGGACTCGGGACGCTCACCCCCGTACCGCGTGCCGAGCGGATCGGGCGTAATCCGAAGACCGGCGGCTCCTGCACCATCCCGGCGCGCACAACGGTCAAGTTCGCAGCCGCGAAGCGTCTCAAGGATGCGTTGAACAGGTAGACATGCTACCCCGTTAAACAACAAAAAAGGAGGGTTGATTCCCCTCCTTTTTTGTTGCAGATTCTGCAATAGAATTACACTCCCACCTAAAATCCTTCCCGATACTTCCCAAGTTATCTCGTTTTTTCCCACTACTTTTCATGCCATTGATCAGCTTTCAGCTTCGCCTGCACCGCCTTGAAGCCGTCCGCCGACGCGGGACGCGGGGAAACGGAGGAACAGATTTTGGCGGCCTTGACCGGATCGGCCTGAAGCGCGCTGGTCACGTCCACGAAGTCGAGGGCGTGCAGGTGGTAGAAATGCACGATATGGTCGTGCAGATACTGCATCCCGAGCACGAGGTTCCGGATGTAGGTGGCGTTCTTGGGGATTTCCACCTTGATCGCGTCTTCGAGGGCGCGGGTGGAGGCCAGCGCGTGGGTATAGGTGCACACGCCGCAGGTGCGCTGCGTGAAGTGCTGCACGTCGCGGGGGTCGCGCCCGACCAAAATCGTTTCAAGGCCGCGGTACAGGGTGCCGACGCTGCGGGCTTCGCTGACGCGCCCGTCCTTCACTTCCACTTCAATGCGCAGGTGGCCTTCGATACGGGTCAGGGGATCGATGACGACAGGTCCGGTGAAATGGCTCTGGGGTGTTTTTCTGGCTTCGCTCATGGGTGCTCCCTCTAGTTTTCATAGAACGGGGACAGTTTGTCCCAGAAACCGGGCTCGCTGCAGCCGATGCACGGATGTCCCGCGCCCACGGGCCAGTTGGTCCCGTTGAATTTGACCTTCGGGCAGTTGTTCATAGTGTCCGGGCCCTTGCAGCCCAGTTCATACAAACACCAGCCGTTGCGGGCCTCTTCGGAATCGAAGGAGGGAGCGAATTCGCCGTTGTCGAAGTGTTCCCGGCGCTCGCACTGGTCGTGCACGCTGCTGCCGTAGAACATCATGGGGCGGTTGTTGGCGTCGAGCTCGATGTTGTCGCCGCGCAGGAAGGCGACCAGCGTGCCCACGAGATTCAGCGGGTTCGGGGGGCAGCCGCCGATGTTGATGGCCTTGATGCCCTTCGCGCCGAAGCATTCGTTGACGCCCTTCGCGCCGGTGGGGTTGGGCTTGGCCGCCTGCACGCCGCCGAACGCGGCACAGGTGCCGTAGGCGACCACGGCCTTGGCCTTGGGGAGGATGCGGCCGCAGATGTCGAGCATGGTATGCCCGGCGATGTAGCCGTATTTGCCTTCATTCGCCGTGGGGATGGCCCCTTCCACGACGCAGATGAAGCCCTCGGGAGCGGAAATGGCCTGCTCCAGAGCCGCTTCGGCGGCTTCGCCCGCGGCGGCCATGATGGTTTCATGGTAATCGAGCGAAATCGTATCCAAAATCAGCTCATCGATGAACGGCTGCCCTGTCCGCAGCAGGGCCTCCGAACAGCCCGTGCACTCGGCGTTGTGCAGGTACACCACGGAAGGGCGGCGGGGCATGGTCAACGCCCGCGCGACCTGTTCGGCGAATCCGGTCCCCATGCCCATCGTCACGGCGACCATGCTACAGAATTTCAGGAAATCTCGGCGGGATACTCCCTGCCGTTCCAGCCGAGCCTCGACATTCTCTTTTCCCAGACCAACG
>QWCE01003473.1_pt1 | contig 17395 bp, 15 predicted proteins | sample 1972531 | NCBI WGS metagenome assembly QWCE01 (sample SAMN09866716, study PRJNA288562) | Human gut metagenome isolate term4_stool, whole genome shotgun sequencing... | reverse complement strand
GGCGTAGTAGCCGAAACGCCAAAACCCGAAAACCCTTGCAAATCAAGGAAAAATCGAAGGAGAATGAGTATATATGAAATTAGGTATCGTCGGCCTGCCCAATGTAGGCAAGTCCACCCTCTTTAACGCCATCACCAACGCCGGCGCCGAGAGCGCTAACTACCCCTTCTGCACCATCGAGCCCAATGTGGGCGTGGTGGCGGTGCCGGATGCGCGGCTGGATAAGCTGGCTGAGATGTATCAGCCGGATAAAAAGACCCCGGCGGTCATTGAGTTCGTGGACATCGCGGGCCTGGTCAAGGGGGCCAGCCAGGGCGCGGGTCTGGGTAATAAGTTCCTGGAGAACATCCGCCGCACCGACGCCATTGTTCATGTGGTCCGCTGCTTTGACGATGAAAACATTATGCATGTGGTGGCCGATGCCGGCACCAATGTCCCCGTGGACCCCCTGGGCGACATTGAGACCATCGATCTGGAGCTGATCATGGCCGATTTGGAAATGGTGAATCGCCGCGTGGATAAGGCGGCCAAGGCCGCCAAGGGCGACAAGAAATTCCTCCATGAGGCCGAGGTATTCAAGGCCCTGGCGGAGCATCTGGATGCCGGCAAGTCCGCCCGCACCTTCCCCTGCGACAAGGATGACGCCGCCCTGCTCGCCACCGCCGACCTCCTGAGCCGCAAGCCCATTATCTACGCCGCCAATATGGATGAGGCGGGCTTCGCCGACTGCGATGCCAACCCCTATTTTAACGATGTCAAGGCTTTGGCCCAGAAGGAGGGAGCCCAGGTGCTGCCTATCTGTGCCAAGCTGGAGCAGGACATCGCCGAGCTGGACGACCCCGAGGAGCGGGCCATGTTCCTCTCGGAGCTGGGGGTGGAAAAGTCGGGTCTTGACCGGCTGATTCAGTGCAGCTATGATCTCCTGGGCCTTATCTCCTTCCTTACCTATGGCAAGGACGAGTGCCGGGCCTGGACCATTAAAAAGGGCACCAAGGCTCCTCAGGCTGCCGGAAAGATCCATTCGGACATTGAGCGGGGCTTTATCCGTGCCGAGACCATCAACTTCGACGAAATGATGGCCTGTGGCGGCAGCGTCGCCGCCGCAAAGGAAAAGGGCCTGCTCCGGTCCGAGGGGAAGGACTATGTGGTCAAGGACGGCGACATGATCTACTTCCGCTTCAATGTCTAAAGGGCGCAGTACGCTTACTTAACGCGGCGGAAGCGCCGCCGACAATGCTCTCTCTATGATTGGCAGCGCACGGCTGGCTGCCTCTCGTAGAGGGGGCATTTTGTTTTGCGGGCCTTCTGTTCCGTATATCTGCAAAAAATTCAGTATTACTGAACGGCGAAATATTTACAAGGCCACAAAAGTGCGTTACAATACAGTAAATGTGGCTGATCCGGACTGCCGATAAGGCTGAGATACCGCAATGCCGTTCATAGCGTTGGCGTCCTGCAAGGGGTAGGGGATGCGTGGCGCTTTGTTTTTGCAGCGCGTTATCCATGGACGAGAATATCGGCGGACCGGCATGAAAAAATGAAAGGACACGGGGGTGAAAATGCCATGGAACAGGCTGAAAAAGGACAGGTCAAGTCTCTTGTCAAGGCCCTGGAGCTGCTGGACATTCTCAGCAACCAGCAAGCGCCTATGACGCTGCGGGAGCTGTATCAGGCCTCCGGTTATCCCAAAAGCACCATTTACGCGCTGCTGTCCACTCTGCGCGCTTACGGCTGCATCCGGCAGGAGAGCGATGGCCGATACTACCTGGGAACGAAGCTGTTTCAGTGGGGCTGCGGCGTTTCCGCCTCCTGGGACATTACCCGTCTGGCCCGACCCTATCTGGAGCGGCTGGCTCGGGATACCGGGTCCACGGCATTGCTGTCCCGGGTGGAGGGCAGCAGCATCACGGTCATTGACCAGTGTGTCAGCGGGGCGGGGATACGGGTGGCCTCGGAGATGGGGAGTCATGTGTCCCTCTATGCCACCTCCCAGGGGAAGCTGCTTTTGGCGTCCCTTTCCGACTCCGCCGTGCGTCGGCTGATTCCGGAGGGGAAGCTGCAGGCCTTTACACCCCATACGCTGACGGACCTTCCGGCACTGCTGACAGATCTGGAGCGCATCCGCACCCAGGGCTATGCCATTGAAAACGGAGAATATAAGATCGGCTTACGCTCTGTGTCCGCTCCGGTATATAACCGGGAAAAGGACATGGAGTATATCGTCAGTGCCGTGGGCCTGTTCCGCAGGGTGGAGTCCGACGAGTTTGACCTGGTGATTCGCCAGACCTGCGACGATGCCCGGGCGCTGTCGCTGCAAAACGGCGGTAGCGGCTGCGCGGAAAAGCCGTGTCTGCCCCTGTAAAAACCGCAAAACAGAAACGGGAGGAATGCACCATGCGTACCCGAGAGGGCCGGCGGGGCCTGCTTTTCATCTGCATATTGGCGGTGGTGCTGCTGGCGCTGGTGCTGTTGTCCTTTGGGCTGGGGCGCTATGCTGTGCCGCCGGCGGAGGTAATACGGATATTGCTCTCCCGCATTTTCCCCGTGACCCCCAGCTGGACGGAGCAAATGGAGACGGCGGTCATCAGTATTCGCCTGCCCCGGATCTTGCTCGCCTGCATGGTGGGCGGCTGCCTGTCTGCCGCCGGTACGGCCTACCAGAGCGTATTTCGCAATCCCATGGCGGCGCCGGATATTTTGGGTGCCTCCTCCGGGGCCTGCTTTGGTGCGGCCCTGGCCATTCTGCTGGGCTTTTCCCGCAGCGGCGTTACGGCTCTGGCCTTTGTCAGCAGCCTTTTGTCCGTGGCACTGGTGTATGCCATCGCCCGGCGGGCCAAGGGAAACCCCGTGACAATGCTGCTGCTGGCGGGAGTGATGATCGGCTCCCTGTTTTCCGCCTGCACCTCCTATGTGAAGCTGGTGGCAGATCCCACAAACCAGCTTCCGGCTATCACCTACTGGCTTATGGGCAGCCTCTCGGGTACGCGGATGAATGCGGTGGGCTTCGCCGCAGTTCCAATGCTCATAGGTCTCGTGCCCCTGCTGGCCTTGCGCTGGCGCATTAACCTGCTGACCCTGGACGAGGAGGAGGCCCGCTCCATGGGCGTGAACACGGGCCGTTTGCGCCTGGTGGTGATTTTGTGCGCCACGGTACTCACGGCGGCCTGCGTGGCGGTCAGCGGTATGATCGGCTGGGTGGGGCTGGTAATTCCGCACCTGAGCCGCAAGCTGGTGGGCAGCAACTGCCGCTATCTTCTCCCGGCTTCAACGATTTTCGGGGCCATATTCCTGCTGCTGGTGGATAACATATCCCGCAACCTGTTGGCTACGGAAATCCCCATCGGTATTCTGACGGCCTTCGTGGGCGCTCCCTTTTTCCTGTATCTTATGACGCGTAAGGAGCAGCTGCTATGATCCTTTCGGTACAAAATCTGACCTTTTCCTATGCCGACCATACGGTGCTGGAGGATGTGAGCTTCGATGTGGATAGGGGGGAGTTTCTCTCCCTTTTGGGTCCCAACGGCGTGGGGAAAAGCACCCTGTTCCGCTGTATGCTGGGCACATTGACAGGCTACCGGGGCCGGGTCCTGGTGGAGGGGCAGGAGATACGCACCCTCCCGCAGTCCCAGCGGGCTCGGCGCATCGCCTATATCCCCCAGATCCATCGGCCTACCTTCGGCTACACGGTGCTGGACACCGTGCTTATGGGCACGACCCGGCATCTCTCCCCCTTTACCTCGCCCAAGCAGACGCAGATGGAGGCAGCACGGGATGCCCTGGATCGGGTAGGCGTGTCGGCGCTTTCAGACCGGAGCTTTGCCCATCTTTCCGGCGGTGAGCAGCAGCTGGTGCTCATAGCCCGGGCCCTGGCCCAGCAGTCGGACATCCTCATCATGGACGAGCCTACCTCGGCCCTGGACTACGGCAACCAGCTTCGGGTTTTGCAGCAGGTGCGTGCTTTGAGCCGGGAGGGCTACACCGTGCTTTTGAGCACCCACAATCCCCAGCACGCCCTGACCTTTGCCGACCGGGTGCTGGCGCTTCACCAGGGCGCTGTGGCCGCCCATGGCCCCGCCCGAGAGGTGCTGACCCCGGCGCTGATCCGTAAACTTTACCGGGTGGAGACTGCCTTGGCGGATACCCGGGGGGGCAGCGTCCTTGTGCCGCTGACAGAGGGGGAAAAGTAATGTTTCAGTGGAATGAGGAAATGGTGCGCTTTATGCGTGACGCTTCGGAATACAGCGACTACCACCGCCGACTGGTGCAGTGGATGCTGCCGGACCTGCACCCCGGGGACCATATATGCGATGCCGGGTGCGGCCTGGGCTACCTGAGCCTGGCCCTGTCGCCCTATGTGCGCCGTGTGACTGCGGCAGACCGCAGCCAGGAGGCTCTCTCCGTTCTGCGGGAAAACTGCACCCGCCAGGCCGTTCAAAACATCGACATCCGGCCCGGCGACATCCGCGCCGATTCGCCCGATACGGCTTATGATGCCATGGTGTTCTGCTTTTTCGGAACCATAGAGGAGGTGGCTGCCATAGCCCGGGATCAGTGCCGGGGCACGGTGTTCGTGTTCAAAAAGCACTATGCCACCCACCGCTTTTCCGTGGGGTCGCACCCCACCGGGCATGAAAGCTTCCGGGCGGCGGCAGAGTGGCTGGCGGAGCGCGGCATACCCTTTGAAGCGGCGGAGCTGGAGCTGGAAATGGGCCAGCCTCTGCGCTCCACAGAGGAGGCACGGCGTTTTTTCCGGCTCTACAGTCGAGACGAGGATAAGTCCGTTATCACCGACGAATTCCTGCGCGGAAGGCTAATAGAGACGGGGCGGACAGACTTTCCCCTGTACCTGCCCCATAAGCGGCCCGTGGGCTGCCTGAAATTTTCCGGCAAAAGTTTATAATATAAAAAAGGAGCAAGACGAATGAAAGCAAAGAAACTCTCAGCGCTGCTGCTGGCTGTGGTGATGATCTTCAGCCTGGCCGCCTGCGGCAGCAAGACCCCGAAGACAGACTCCAATGCCACGCGCATTTTCACCGACTCCACAGGCCGGGAGGTGGAGGTCCCCGCCCAGATCGACAAGGTGGCCCTCAGCGGCCCTCTGGCCCAGATCGTTCTGTTTGCCCTGTGCCCGGATAAGCTGGTGGGCGTTTCCAATGCCTGGAGCAGCGAGGCCCAGGAGTTCCTGGATGAAAAGTACTTCAATATGCCCCAGATCGGGCAGCTTTACGGCGGCAAGGGGGAGCTGAACCTGGAGACCCTGCTTCAGAGCGGCGCCCAGGTGGTCATTGATGTGGGCGAGAGCAAGGGCAGCATCAAGGAGGACATGGATTCCCTGCAGCAGCAGACCGGCATCCCCTTCGTACACATTAGCGCCGATATGCAGTCCTATCCCCAGGCCTATCGGATGCTGGGTGACCTCCTGGGTATGAAGACCGAGGCCGAGGCCCTGGCCACCTACTGCGAGAAGATCTACAGCCGCACCGAGACCATTGCCTCCGGCGTGGAAAAGGCCAATGTGCTCTATGTCACCGGTGACATGGGCCAGAATGTCATTGCCAAGGGATCCTATCACGCCGAGATTTTGGACATGCTGATCAATAACCTGGCCCAGGTGGACGAGCCCTCCTCCAAGGGTACTGGCAATGAGGTCAGCATGGAGCAGATCCTCACCTGGAACCCGGATGTGGTGATCTTCGCCCCGGAGAGCATCTACGCCACCGTGAAGGACGATGCCGCCTGGCAGAGCGTTACCGCCATCAAAAACGGCGCTTACTACGAAGTGCCCTTTGGCCCCTACAACTGGATGGGCTTCCCGCCCTCTGTGCAGCGGTATCTGGGCATGGTGTGGCTGAGTAAGCTGCTTTATCCCGACGCCACGGCGGACTACGACCTGTTTGCCGATGTGCAGGAGTATTACAAGCTCTTCTATCACTGCGACATCACCCGGGCCCAGTATGACGCCCTGGTGGCAAACTCCATAGGAAAATAAAAAAGGGGGACTGCCCGCTCAGGGCAGTCTCCCGATATAATTCTATTCAGCCGTTTCAGTCCGCAAACAGGGGCGTGGAGAGATAGCGGTCGCCAGTGTCAGGCAGCAGGGCCACAATGGTCTTGCCCTTGTTCTCCGGGCGCTTTGCCAGCTGGATGGCGGCCCACACGGCGGCACCGGAGGAGATGCCCACCAGCACGCCCTCCTTCTTGCCGATGAGCTTGCCGGTGGCGAAGGCATCATCGTTTTCCACGGGGATGATCTCGTCGTAGACCTTGGTATCCAGCACATCCGGCACGAAGCCTGCGCCGATGCCCTGAATCTTGTGGCTTCCGGACATACCCTTGCTCAGCACCGGGGAGGCGGCAGGCTCCACAGCCACCACCTTCACATGGGGGTTCCGGCTCTTGAGATACTCGCCTACGCCGGTAACGGTGCCGCCGGTGCCTACGCCGGCTACGAAGATGTCCACCTTGCCGTCGGTGTCCTCCCAGATCTCAGGGCCGGTGGTGGCCTTGTGAACGGCGGGGTTGGCGGGGTTTACAAACTGGCCGGGGATGAAGCTGTTCGGGATCTCCTTGGCCAGCTCGTCGGCCTTGGCGATGGCACCCTTCATGCCCTTGGCACCATCGGAGAGCACCAGCTCCGCGCCATAGGCCTTCATCAGCTGACGGCGCTCCACGCTCATGGTCTCGGGCATGACGATGATGATGCGATAGCCCCGGGCGGCGGCTACGGAGGCCAGGCCGATACCGGTGTTGCCGGAGGTGGGCTCAATGATGACGGAGCCGGGTTTCAGCAGCCCCTTCTGCTCGGCATCGTCGATCATGGCCTTGGCGATGCGGTCCTTCACGCTTCCGGCGGGGTTAAAGTATTCCAGCTTGCCCAGAACCTTGGCCTCCAGGCCCTCGGCCTTCTCAATATGTACCAGCTCCAGCAGGGGAGTCTTACCGATCAGCTGATCTGCAGATGTGAAAATCTTGCTCATTTTATATCCCTCCAAAATTTATTCTCAAAAGTTCCTGTGGTTATCTGAATGTGGTGTCTGGGTTCGGTCTCACGGACGGCAGCAACATCGAAATTCGGCGGTAAAGTTCATTTTGAATTACCAACCTTTCTTGTAGGTTAATACGGATTATAGACCTGCCGGGGCTGTTTGTCAATACCCTTTAAGAAAATAATTTAATTGATTTACCCACTTCCCTGGTGTATAATAGGTAAAAAGAAAAGGGAGGGACAAAGTATGCTGATTTCAACGAAGGGACGCTATGCGCTGCGGGTGATGATCGACCTGGCCGAGCATCAGACAGACGGATTCATCCCCCTAAGGACCATTGCCCAGCGCCAGGGCATTTCGGAAAAATACCTGGAGAGCATCATTAAGCTCCTGGTGAAGGCAAAGCTTCTTACCGGCCTCCGGGGTAAGGGCGGCGGCTACCGCCTGACCATGGCGCCGGAGCAGTACACCGTGGGCAGCATCCTGCGTCTGACGGAGGACTCCATGGCTCCCGTGTCCTGCCTGGAGCCCGGTGCGGAGGTCTGTACCCGCTCCGGCGAGTGCCGCACGCTGGCCCTTTGGCGGGGGCTGGATAAGGTCATAAGTGACTATCTGAATGGTGTCACCCTGGCCGACCTGATGCACACCGATCCGGAGGGATTCGACTATGTGATCTGACCGCCGGTGCGATTTATACGGCCGGGTTGAGACTGCCGGGAAAAGGGGCGGAAGCCCCATAAAAGTCCATAGCTTAGGAAGCGGCGTGCCGGGAAGCTTTTTCCGGCACGCCGCATTTATGGGTTTTATTTGTAGGTTTTGATAATATTCTCCGCTGCCTCCCGCCTGGAAATGCGCAGATCCATAGCCTGCTTTTCAATATACCGGTGCGCCTCCGCCTCCGTCATATTCAGGCATTCGATCAGGAGCCATTTTGCCCGGTTCACCAGGCGGATCTCCTTGATCTTTTCCTCTACGGTAGCCTGCTTGGCCTGCATTTGCCGTATCCGCTCCCGGGTGGCGCAGAGGATGCGCAGGTTTTGGGCCACCATTTGCCGGTTGGTGGGCTTGGACAGAGTGATCACCCCGTAGCGCACCACCTTGGAGTAGATCTCGTTATAGTGGTCGTTTTTCACCAGCAGCAGCACACCGGCGCCGCTGCCGGTGCAAATGTCAATGGCCAAATGCATTCCGAAATCGTCCGGCAGCGGTGTGTTGATCAGCACAATGTCAAACTCCGTGTCGGCCAGCCATCTGCGGGCCTCTGCTACACTGGACGCCGTTTGCACCGGCCAATAGTCGGTCATGGGGAGCAGCGGCATAATGCTGTCTGTGAACCGTTCCGAGGCGGTAACGATCAAAACACTGTAGGTCCTTTCCTGAAATACCACAGGCTCCCCTCCTTTCCCCCCGGAGAATCCGGCGACTTACTTCACGCCAAAGGCGCACAGCACCGACTCGGGCAAATGTGCCCGCACAAACGGGCTGGTCTCGGCAAGGGCAATGGCCTCACCCAGGGAATCCGGCAGCGCTTGCAGCGTCTGCAGGATCTCTGCCGGGGCCGTGTAGAGATTGAAGTCCGAGGCCGGTGGGAGGGCTAGCTTATGGCTAATGCCGTAGAGCCCGGCGTAAATCAGCAGGGCATAGGCCAGATAGGGATTGGCGGTGGAGTCGGCGGAGCGCAGCTCTGCCCGGCGCTGTTCGCCCACAGCGGCGGGAATGCGGATCAGCTGGGAGCGGTTTTCATCCGACCAGGTGATGTACCGGGGTGCCTTGTCGCAGCCCAGGCGGCGATAGGATTCCTCGCTGGGATTTAAAAATAGGGTGATCTCGGCGATCTTATCCAGCAGACCGGCGATAACGGTCGGCAGCAGGTCCGCCGTTCCGCCGTCCCTGGCGGAAATGTTGATGTGCATTCCGCTGCCGTCCCGGTCCGACAAAGGCTTGGGCTGAAAGCTGGCGCACAGGCCGTTCTGAGCGGCTACCGTGCGGACCACGGCCCGGAAGGTGATGGCATTGTCTGCGGCGGTCAGGGGATCGGAGTAGCGGAAGTCGATCTCGTTTTGCCCCGGCCCACTCTCGTGATGGGAGCTTTCGGGCTGAATACCCATCTGCTCCAGCATCAGGCAAATCTCCCGGCGGATATGCTCGCCCTTATCGTCGGGGGCAATGTCCATATAGCTTGCCTGGTCATGGGGGAGGGTAGTGGCCTTGCCGTATTCATCCAGCTTGAACAGATAAAACTCCATCTCCGCGCCGAAGGCGAACTCAATGCCCCTTTCGGCGGCCTCGGAAACGGCTTTTTTCAGGATGCTGCGGGTGTCCCGCTCAAAGGGCCGGCCATCGGGATAAAAAATATCGCAGAACATACGGACCACCTTGCCATGCTCCGGCCGCCAGGGGAGCTGGATCAGGGTGGAGGGATCCGGCCGCAGCAGCAGGTCGGACCGCACCTCGCCGCCGAAGCCCTCAATGGCGGAGGCGTCGATGGCGATCCCGTAGGTGAAGGCCCGGGACAGCTCACCGGGCATAATGGCCACATTGTGCTGCTTCCCGTAGACATTGCAGAAGGCCAGGCGGATAAATTTCACATCCTCCTGCTCCACGAACTCCATAATTTCCCTGGGTGTATACTTCACAAGCCCACCTGCTTTCCTTTAGTTTGTAACATAAAGCTGCTTATAGGGGTTGCTGCTGTTGGGGGTGATCACGGTAAAGGGCTGGCGCAGCAACGCATCACAGTTGCCGCCGAACAGCTGACAGAATGTATGCAGATAGTCCCGCACCGCGTTCATATCCTTGCGGGAGGCCGGGCGGGCAATGACCTGCTTAGGCAGCAGGAGCTTTTTGCAGTCCGAGCGGATGTAGAGCTTGCCGCCGTGCATCCCTGTGCAGGGGAAATTGCTCACGATGGGACGGGGCCCGTCGGTTAGCCCTAAAACGATGATAATGCCGCCGGCCTGGTATTCGCCCAGAAAGCTTCCGGCCTTGCCGCCGATGACCATGACCGGCAGCTTGTCGCCGTAGGCCTTCATGTGGATCCCGGCCCGGTATCCGGCGTTTCCCTCTACATACAGCTCGCCGCCCCGCATGGCATAGCCGGCGGCGTCGCCGATGCTGCCGTGTATAACAATGCGGCCCGCGTTCATGGTGTCGCCCACAGCGTCCTGGGCATTGCCGCGCACCTCGATGCAGGCGCCGTTGAGATAGGCGCCCAGGGCATTGCCGGGTGTCCCCGTTATAGAGAGGTTTCCCTCCTCCAGTCCCGCACCGATAAACCGCTGCCCGTAGCAGTCGGTCACAGAAGCGTCTCCGGAGCAGTCGCGGATCGCCGCGTTGAGTTGTCGGTAATCCATTCCGGACGCATCAATATAGGTCATTATAGCACACCTCCGTATAGCTTGTACATAGAATTATTCGCCTGCATGGGAAATCCCCAAGATCTCCAGCTCCTTGTCGGTCATGCCGACGCCCCGGAGCATCAGGCGGTTCCCCTTCAGGGCCTCAATGGAGTTGATGCCCATGCCGCCCATCATCTCCTTGATCTCGTGCTTCCAGGCGGTCAGCAGGTTTACCAGTCTGTTTTTCCCCTCTTCGATGTCCAACCGGCTCACCAGCTCCGGGTTCTGGGTGGCAATGCCCCAGTTGCACCGGCCCGTCTGGCAGGAGCGGCACAGGTGGCAGCCCAGGGCCAGCAGGGCGGCTGTGCCGATGTAGCAGGCGTCCGCCCCCAGAGCAATGGCCTTGACCACATCGGCGGAGGAGCGGATGCTGCCGCTGGCGATGAGGGAGATGTGATTTCGAATTCCCTCGTCCCGCAGACGCTGGTCCACCGCAGCCAGGGCCAGCTCAATGGGAATGCCCACGGTGTCTCGGATGCGGGTGGGAGCGGCGCCGGTGCCGCCCCGGAAGCCGTCGATGGCAATGATGTCTGCGCCGCTGCGGGCGATCCCGCTGGCAATGGCGGCGATGTTATGCACCGCGGCTACCTTTACAATAATAGGCTTTTTGTATTCCGTTGCCTCCTTCAGAGAGTAGACAAGCTGGCGCAGATCCTCAATGGAGTAAATATCGTGGTGGGGGGCGGGAGAGATGGCGTCGGTTCCCTCGGGCACCATGCGGGTCCGGGACACATCGCCTACGATCTTCGCCCCGGGCAGGTGGCCGCCGATGCCCGGCTTTGCCCCCTGACCCATCTTGATCTCAACGGCGGCACCGGCCTCCAGATACTGCTTGTGTACGCCGAAGCGGCCGGAGGCCACCTGAACGATGGTGTTGTCCCCGTAGGCGTAGAAGTCCTCGTGGAGTCCGCCCTCGCCGGTATTATAGCAGATGCCCAGCTCCTGAGCTGCCTGGGCCAGGCAGGCGTGGGCGTTGTAGCTGATGGAGCCGTAGCTCATGGCGGAGAACATCACCGGCATGGACAGCTCGATCTGCGGCGGCAGCGTACAGATAAGCTGTCCCTTTTCGTCCCGGCGGATGCTGTCGGGCTTCCGACCCAGAAAAACTTTCGTTTCCATAGGCTCCCGAAGGGGGTCCACCGGGGGATTGGTCACCTGAGAGGCGTTGATGAGGATCCTGTCCCAATATACGGGATAACGCTTGGGATTGCCCATGGACGACAGCAGCACGCCGCCGCTTCCGGCCTGCTTGTAGATTTCTTTAATCGTATCCTCGTCCCAGTTGGCGTTGTCCCGGAAGGTGCAGTCACTTTTTCGGATCTTCAGGGCATGGGTGGGGCAGAAGCACACGCACCGCTGGCAATTCACGCACTTGCTCTCGTCGGTGGTCATGCAGCCCCGGTCTTTGTCAAAGCCGTGTACACCGCTCGCGCATTGCTTTTCACACAGACGGCAGTTTATGCACCGAACCGGGTCGCGGACAACCTCGAACTGCGGATAAATATAGTCGATACCCATTAGAATTTCCCCTCCTTTACCCGAACGATCACAGGCTCGCCGCCTGCCGGGGCGTAAATGTTCTCCACATCCGGCTCAATGACCCGAATGGCGGACTCCTCGCTGGCAATGTAGACCTTGTCGTCCTTTTCGCCCACCACCATGCTGCGCAGCTTCAGCCGGTCATTCAGGGCCATAAGTCCACCCTCAAAGCCCAGCACGATGGAAAACGGCCCCGTGATAAGCAGACTGGAAAAGACCTTGCGGAGATACCGCAGCTTCTCCTGCTCCTGGGGCGGCTTCCTGTCGATGGTGCTCCAGAAGGGAGCGGCAATCACAGAGGCCAGCTCCTCCAGCGACAGCTTTTGCTTGCGCAGCAGATAATCGGCGATATAGGTAATGACCTCCGTATCCGTTTGCAGGGTACACTTGTAGCCGAACATCTCAATGAAGCGGCGGTTGGTGTCGTAGGAGGATATTTCCCCGTTGTGAACAATGGAGTAATTCAGCAGAGCGAAGGGGTGCGCGCCGCCCCACCAGCCGGGGGTGTTGGTGGGATAGCGGCCGTGGGCCGTCCAGCTATAGGCCTCGTAGTCCTCCAGCCGGTAGAAATATCCCACATCCTCCGGATAGCCCACCGCCTTGAATACGCCCATATTCTTGCCGCAGGAAAATACATAGGCCCCCTTGATTCGGGTGTTGATGGCCATTACGGCCCGGGTCACGCACTCCTCCTCGTCTATCTGCATGGAGGCCAGGGTGCTGCGCAGGGGCGTGACAAAGAACCGCCAGATCAGTGGCTCATTGGTAATGGCCGGCGTTGTGCGAATGGGGATCCGCTCCAGGTGGACGATCTCCATGGTCTCCCGCAAAAAGGCCTCGCAGCTTTTCCGGGCGGCCCGGTCCTCCAGGAACATATGCAGGGCGAAAAAGTCCTTGTACTCCGGGTAAATGCCGTAGGCCGCAAAGCCGCCGCCCAGTCCGTTGGAGCGGTCGTGCATGGGGCGCATACTCTCTATGATCTTTTCTCCGGTCATGCGCTTTCCGTCTCTGGATATAACGGCGGAAATGGCGCAGCCGGAAGGGATGCGTACCTGGCCTTCCATTTTATTCATAAAATCAGCTCCTATTAAAATAAAAAAACGACAGAGTTTTGCAAGAGAAACTAATCTCTCTTGCAGAACTCCGTCGTTCGAGCATAGTATAACCCATAATTTTGAATTTTGCAATCCGGCAAATCGCAAAAAATTCATTTGTTAATTTTTCTGCATTGTGACAGAATGTGCAAAAATGCACAAAAACCGCATTTTTTTATTGACATTTGCCGCCGCGGGGTGTACTATTCGGCCATGTTAAGAGACACAGGCGTCTCGGAGGGAGCTTTCCCGCCCGGACGCAGTGTCTCCTTTTTTATTTTTCGGAAAGGAAGAATCTGTTATGACAACTGTACCGGAATATTTTGGAAGCCTTGTTTTTGATACCCGTGTGATGAAGGCCCGCCTGTCCGGCGATGTATACCGCTCTCTGAAGCAGACCATTCAAAAGGGCGTTAAGCTGGACCCCACCGTGGCCGATGCCGTGGCCTCGGCCATGAAGGACTGGGCCGTTGAGAACGGAGCCACCCATTTCACCCACTGGTTCCAGCCCATGACCGGGATTACCGCAGAGAAGCACGATAGCTTTATCAGTCCCGCTCCCGATGGGCGGGTCATCATGGAATTCTCCGGCAAGGAGCTTATCAAGGGCGAGCCGGACGCCTCCTCCTTCCCCTCCGGCGGCCTGCGCGCTACCTTTGAGGCCCGGGGCTACACCGCCTGGGACCCCACCAGCTTTGCCTTTATTAAAGGTAAGACCCTGTGCATTCCCACGGCCTTTTGCTCCTATGGCGGAGAGGCGCTGGATAAAAAGACACCCCTGCTGCGCAGCATGGAGGCCCTGAACCGACAGGCACTGCGTATTTTGAAGCTGTTCGGAAACGAAAGCGTCCGGCGGGTGTCACCCTCTGTGGGCGCAGAGCAGGAATATTTCCTTATTGATAAGGAAGTATACGATAAGCGCCGCGATCTCATTTACACCGGCCGGACCCTGTTCGGAGCCAAGCCCCCCAAGGGCCAGGAGCTGGACGACCACTATTTCGGCCCTATCAAGCCCCGGGTAGAGGCCTACATGGCCGACCTGAATGAGGAGCTTTGGAAGCTGGGCATTCTGGCTAAAACGGAGCACAACGAGGTGGCTCCCTCCCAGCATGAGCTGGCACCTATTTTCACCACCACCAACATCGCTACCGACCAAAACCAGCTGACCATGGAGATTATGCAGAAAGTGGCGGCGGGGCATGGCTTGGTGTGCCTGCTCCAGGAAAAGCCCTTTGCCGGGGTCAACGGCAGCGGCAAGCATAATAACTGGTCCCTGGCCACCGATACCGGCGTTAACCTTCTCTCTCCTGGGGAGACGCCCTATGAAAACGCACAGTTCCTGCTGTTTTTGGTGGCCGTTGTGCAGGCTGTGGACGACTACCAGGGCCTTCTGAGGGCTGCCGTGGCCACCGCCGGAAACGATCACCGCCTGGGTGCCAACGAAGCGCCCCCTGCCGTGGTCTCCGTGTTTCTGGGCGATGAGCTTACGGCCATTCTGGAGGCCCTGGAGACGGACACGGCATACGCCGGTGTGGAGAAGAAGAAGCTGAAGCTGGGCGTGGATGTGCTGCCCCACTTCTTCCGGGACACCACCGACCGCAACCGTACCTCCCCCTTTGCCTTCACCGGTAATAAGTTTGAGTTCCGTATGCTGGGCTCCAGCAACTCCATCGCCTGTGCCAACATCATGCTGAATACGGCTGTGGCCGAGTCCCTGCGGCAGTACGCCGACGAGCTGGAGTCTGCCTCTGACCTGAGCGCAGCCCTTCACGACCTGATCCAGCGTGTTATTCGCCAGCATAAGCGTATTATCTTCAACGGCAACGGCTATGACGATGCCTGGATTCAGGAGGCCACCGAAAAGCGCGGCCTGCTGAACCTGCGTACCACGCCGGACGCCATCCCCATGCTGGTTCAGAAGGACAATATGGCCATGCTGGTGCGCCACAAGGTCTTTACGGAGTCCGAGCTTCGCTCCCGCTATGAGATCCAGCTGGAAAACTACTGCAAGACCGTCCGCATCGAGGCCCTGACCATGGTGGATATGGCCCGAAAGGAGATCCTGCCGTCGGTAGAGGCCTATGTGTCCGACCTGGCCACGGCCGCCGCCGCCAAGAGCGCCGTTTCCGAGGAGCTGCCCTGGGGCTATGAGAAGAAGCTGCTGCGCAAGCTGGCCTCCCTGGTGGACACCATGGATGGCCGGGTGGACAGCCTGGAGGAGAAGCTGGTGCGCCTGGATACCCTCCGGGATACCACCGAGGAGGCGGCCTTCATCCGTGACGAGCTTATTCCCGCCATGGGCGAGCTGCGGGCCGTAGCCGATGAGTCGGAGACCCAGACCGCTGCTAAGTACTGGCCCTTCCCCACCTATGGCGAGCTGCTGTTCAGCGTAAAGTAAAAACCGTTTTCGGGTGCCGGTAGACAAATAATCCGCCCCGGGGCAACCTCTGTAGAGAGGACGCTCCGGGGCGGAATTTTTGCGCTTTTTTGGGTTACTTTTGCAGAGACAGGGCCCACTGGGAGTATTTGGCGATGTTTTCATCCCGCTGCTTGGGATCGCTTCCCAGGGTGAGGATATAGACCTTGATCTTGGGCTCGGTGCCGGAGGGACGGACCAGGATCACGGTGCCATCGGCCAGGGCGTAGCGCAGTACATTGCTGCCCTTCAGCTCCGAGGCGGTAACCTTTTCGCTTGCGCAGTCGGTGACGGTGCCGTCCTTATAGTCCGTGCGTGCCGTAACGGCCACCCCGGCAATATCCGCAGGGGGCACATCCCGCAGGGACTGCATGAGCGCAGCCATCTTCTCCAGGCCGTCCAGGCCGGGCATCACCAGGTTGTGGGTCTTTTCACCGTAGTAGCCGTACTTTTCGTACAGGGCCTGGAGGGCGTCGAAGAGGGTCATGCCCCGGCTCTGATACCAGGCGGCCATCTCCGTCAGCAGCAGGGAGGCGGTGACGGCGTCCTTGTCCCGGACATAGTCGCCCAGCATATAGCCATAGCTCTCCTCGTAGGAGAACACCACCTTACCCAGACCCTGGCTCTCCAGCTGCTGCTTCTTTTCGGCCATGAACTTGAAGCCCGTGAAGGTATCGTAGCAGGTGACGCCGTGGCTCTCGGCCACCCGGCGAGCCATTTCGGTGGTGACGATGGTCTTTAGCAGCACGGCGTTTTTAGGCAGCCTTCCGTTACGCGCCATGGCACCCAGCAGATAATCCGCCAGCAGTACACCGGTCTGGTTGCCGGACACGGGGACGAAGCGGCCGTCGGTGCCGCGCACCAGGATGCCCACCCGGTCGCTGTCCGGGTCGGTGCCGATGATGAAGTTGGCGCCCACCTGGTCAGCCAGGGCGATAGCCAGATAGAAGCCCTCGGGATTCTCGGGGTTGGGGGACTCTACCGTGGGGAAGGAGCCGTCCAGCACCATCTGCTCGGGTACGCAGTGCAGGTGCTTCACGCCCAGGTCCCGCAGGGCCTGGGGCACCAGCTTCCAGCCGCAGCCGTGGAAGGGGGTGTAGACCACATGGAAGTCATCCGCCACCTTGGCGACACAAGCCCGGTCGTTGACCATGGCCATGACATTTTCCATGAAGGCGTTGTCGGTTTCCTCCCCCATAAGCTCAATGCGCCCGGCGGCCTTGGCCTCGTCGAAGGGCATGGTCTTTACGCCGGTGAAAATGTCGATCTTTTCCAGCTCCTTGGCAATGGCGTCGGCGTGGTGGGGGGGCAGCTGGGCGCCGTCGGACCAGTAGACCTTGTAGCCGTTATACTCCTTGGGGTTGTGGCTGGCGGTGATGTTAATGCCCGCCTGGCAGCCGTAGTGCCGCACGGCGAAGCTCAGCTCCGGGGTGGGGCGAAGGGACTCGAAAATGCGCACATGGATGCCGTTGGCGGCGCAGACCTCCGCGGCAGCCCGGGCAAACTCCATGCTGTGGTGACGGCAGTCCATGCAGATGGCAACGCCCTTATCCATGGCGGCGGGGCCTTCGGCGCAGATGACATTGGCAAAGCCCTGGGTGGCCCAGCGGATCACATAGATATTCATCTGGTGCAGGCCCATCTTCATGGTGCCCCGCAGACCGGCGGTACCGAACTCCAGGGGGCCGTAGAAGCGGCTCTCGATCTCCTTGTCGTCGCCTGCGATGGATAAAAGCTCCGCCCGCTCGTCTTCGGTGATGGCGTCGCTGTGGAGCCATTTTTGATATTCCGCTTTGTAGTCGATCATGCTGTAAAATCTCCCTTCCGTTTTATTGTGAAAGTTATGAATTATCCTCGTCGAAAATGGGCTCGGCGGTGAGCAGGGCCCGGGCCTCCTCCAGGCGAGAGGCGGGAACATAGAGGTCGGCACCGTAGCCGGAAAAGCCGTTGATAACCTTGCCG
>QWCE01003957.1_pt1 | contig 17416 bp, 16 predicted proteins | sample 1972531 | NCBI WGS metagenome assembly QWCE01 (sample SAMN09866716, study PRJNA288562) | Human gut metagenome isolate term4_stool, whole genome shotgun sequencing... | reverse complement strand
CAGGGAAAAATCAAAAGTCCATAGTATCTGAATTGTATTGAACCACGATATTAAAAGAAAGGGAACGTGTGATAATTAACTTCCTAATTATCATACAAGAATATAATGATTCATTTGGAAATAGAATAGGTAAGGCAAATGCTGTTATTAAGCGGATAGTGTTCAAAGGATATAATAATGAAATTAATCTTGGGGAAAAAGTAATTGGATTAAGAAATGTAGAATTTGATATGGGTGCAAATCAATCAGTATATATTAGAGATGGAGTACGTTTTAATGGTTCTACTAAGTTTCGAATGTGGGGATTTGATGGGCTTTCCAGTATTTATATTGGTCATTTTTGTAGATTTCAGGGTGGCAATTTCAGATTAATAAATCATATTGAAAAATCCGAAGTTGTAATTAATAATTATTGTACTTTTGAAGAAGAAGTAGATTTTCATGCAAACTCAGGAAAGAGAATCATTATTGGAAATGATTGTATGTTTTCAAGAAATATACAACTTCAGGCAGGAGATGGACATTCATTATTTGATATAGAAACAGGGAAAAACATAAATACTAAATTTAGAAAACAAAATGAGGTTCAAAATCAGATATATATTGGTGATCATGTCTGGGTTTGTGCAAAAGCATTTATACTTAATGGCACAAGTATTGGAACAGGAAGTGTAGTAGGCGGAAATAGTACTGTGAAGGGAGTATTTCCGAATAATTGTGTTGTTGCGGGAAATCCTGCCAGTAAGAAAAAGGAAAACATTGCGTGGAGTAGAGATGGAATATCAGAAGATATTTGTTCATGTGGCAGAAGTAAATACCGTATGCGTACAAATGAAGCTAAACATTCAATTAGTGGGAAAAACGTATTAGTTATTGGTGGAACCAGATTTATGGGGATACACTTAGTTGCGGAATTATTGGCAAATGGAAACAATGTTACAGTAGCAAATCGAGGTAATTCACAAAATAATTTTGGAAGTAGAATAAAACAGTTAGTACTTGATCTGGATAAACCAGAGACAGTCAAGCAAGTATTACAAGGAAAAGAGTATGATGTTGTTTTTGACAATTTGGCATATTGTTCAAAATATGTAAGTGAGATTTTATCTTGTGTCAAGTGTGAAAAATATGTTCAATTATCTTCGGTAGCAATATATGGTCAGTTACATACAGATCTTTTAGAAAGTGAATTTAATCCTAGTATTTTTCCGATGGAACTGTGTGATGCGTCAGTAAACTATGCTTACGGAAAGAGACAAGCAGAAGCAATAGTAACACAAAGATTTCCTGCGGTTAATTCAATTATAGTACGAGTTCCTTTTGTGACTAAGACGGATCGGTTGTATTATTATTGTAAAAATATAGTTAATCATATTCCAATGAAGATAGAGAATTTGGATAAAGCAATATCTTTTATTAGAGAATCAGAGGTAGGTGAATTTTTGCCTTGGATTGCTGCACAGGATTTTTCTGGAATTATAAATCTGGCAAGTACCGGAAATGTTAAAATTGGAGATATTATATCTTATATTGAAAGTAAAACAAAAATAAAAGCAATAATTGATATAGAAAATGGATTGGAAGCACCATTTCATTATACAAATGAAGCATCATTTACTTTAAATATGGATAAAGCGGAGAAACTTGGTTATTGCACATCTGAAATCAATGAGTGGTTTTGGCAACTGATGGATGAATATATTGCCAGAGCATTGAAAGAAAAAACGCTGGCAGAAAAATTAATAGTTGATGAACATAAAAATGATATAGTTAATGAGAAAAATGTAAGTGTTTTGTCTATGGAAAAGTGTACAGGATGTTCAGCATGTAAAAATAGTTGTCCAACAGACGCAATTTCAATGAAATCAGACAAAAAAGGTTTTTTGATACCTTTTATTGATGAAAAAAAATGTGTTTCTTGTGGGATATGCCAAAAAGCTTGTCCGGTAATAAATAATCGTGAGAGAAGTTAGTTCTTCGGGTGGTGCGTTTACATTGTTAGCAGAGGCAATTATTGAACAAGGAGGAGTCGTTTGTGGAGCATCCTGGAGTACTGATTATAATGCGAAACATATTGTTATAGATAAACTGGAAAATATAGGGGTGTTAAGAGGCAGTAAATATGTACAAAGTGATATAAAATATACTTTCAGAGAGGTAAAACAATATCTTAATGAAAATAGAAAAGTAATGTTTGTTGGAACTCCATGTCAAGTTGATGGATTAATTTCTTATCTTGGAACAAATGATGAGAATTTGATAACTGTTGATTTGTTATGCCGTGGTATTGCTTCTAATGAGATATTTAAACAATTTTTAAAAGAAAATTATAAAACACAAACAATTGAAAAAATTAATTTTAAGGAGAAAAAACCATTAGGTTGGGGAGCAACAACAGCATACACATTTTCAGATGGAACAGTGGAAAAAACAAACATTTATAATAGTGTTTGGATGTTTGCTTATTTAGCCAATTATATGGATAGAGATTCATGTTATTCATGCAAATTTAATTGTGTTAAAAGAGTCGGAGATATATCTATAGGAGATTTCTGGGGAATTGAAAAATATAAAGCAGAACTTAATGATAAGAGAGGTACGACTATAGCTATCGTATCATCGGAAAAGGGAGATGCATTAATAAGGCAAATTAGGGAAAAAACAAAAAAATTAGAAGAAGTACCTATAGAAAGGGGAGTCCCATATAATTCAGCACTTTCAACGCATGTAAAGTTAAATGATAAAAGAAAAGTATTTTATGATTCATTAAAAAAGATGCCTTTTGTTGCAGCTGTTGATAGAACACATTACGGAAAAAAATATTCTGTTGGAATTGTTGGATGGTGGTACAATTTGAATTACGGTGGAACTTTGACGTATTATGCTTTGAACAATGCAATTCAAAAAATGGGATATTCTACATTGATGATTCATCGTTCAACATATGGACCAATGATGCCAAACGAGAATACGATTCCTATGAAGTTTGCAAAAAAGCATTATAATATAAGCAGGTATTATTTGAATCGCGATATGCATTATCTAAATTATTCGTGCTATGCGTTTGTTTCAGGTTCTGATCAATTGTGGAGCCCTTATTTACAAGAATATGCAGGCTCTGAATTTTTCTTGTCATTTGTTAATGATCACAATTTGAAAATTTCATATGCATCATCATTTGGAAACGTAAATAATGTACAACAAGATTTTAAAGAGAAGTATAAACCGTTATTAAATCGTTTTGATAATATTTCTGTTAGAGAAGATTATGCGGTTGAATTATGTAAAGAAGAATTTGGGCTTGAGGTACAACATGTGTGTGATCCTATTTTTTTGTGCAATGTTGAGGAATACAAACAAATTGCAAATATGTCATCCAAGAAATACAATGGAATATATTTATTAAATTTTCTATTGGATCCTACACCAGAAAAAATAGCTGCATATCATTTTATATTAAATGAAAAGAAAATGAACACATATATTAATTTTACTGATTTACAAGAGATTGAGGATAAAATCAAAGAGTTTGGTGAGGAAGGTGTCTCAGCTAATGTCGAAATAGAAGAGTTTTTAAATGGATATGTAAATGCAGAATTTGTTATTACAGACTCATTCCATGGTACATGTTTGGCAATTATTTTTCATAAACAATTTATAAGTATAGCTAATAAAAAAAGAGGGGAAAAAAGATTTATTTCTCTATTGGAAGGGCTTGGATTAATGCACCGGTTAGTATATACAAAAGATGAGATTGAAACAAGGAGAGAAGAGTTATTAGCACCTATTGATTATGATGCCGTTGATGAAAAATTAATGGCTCAAAAAATAAAAGCAGAAAAGTGGTTAGAACAAGCACTTTCCGATATATCATTTACTCGTTCAAAATGAGATAATATAATGAAAATTAGTTGATAAAGTACAAAAAGAATCCCACCACTTTCAAGGTGGTGGGACTCTAACACACAATATTAATCTGTTGATTGAATTTCAGCAAGCTGTTTTTGGAGTTGCCTAATGAGTTTGTCTTTTTCGGCAAGGGCATTATCTTTTTCAGAAAGTGCAGCTTCCTGTTCAGCAAGTTTTCGCTCGAGACACATATAATTCTCACGGGCACGGCATTTTTCTCTTGTAATCTCATCCGCATTCGATTCATAGAGAGATTGAGAAGCGGAAGCAATAAAATCATTATTTTGAGCAAGCATTTTAATTTCCTCCCATGTAGTTGCGGTAAAGAGGCGTGCCCAGTAATCGATCCGGTTGGCACGGTCTTCATCAGTTGCAGAATCTATCTGCTTTAAGTTTACCACACGAAGAATAAATTTGTCACTATATGCTGCGTGAGTTTTTTCATTTAATAATTTATAACTCGCATAAAACTCCGGTTTATCATCTGGAGTTGGATTGAAATTCAAAAAGCCGATATGGATTGCAGGCTTGACGTTATCATAGAGCTGACCGTGTGATAGCTGGTCGAATGCACGGCAGAGATAACTCAAAGAGCGTTCCCGCCAGTTGAGCATGTATGCCATCTGCATTTCAAGGTTTATGATGGCAGAATCATTCATAAGGACTTTAATGTCCAGAATAAATTCTTTGTCCTTAACCGTTTCATTAAGTAAAATGGGATTTTGGATTTCAACCGAAGTGATTTTCTCTGGTGTAAGAGACAAGAGCGAACAGATAAGTCCCTTTAAAACATAATTGTTTTTCTCAAGGATAAGTCGGAACATGTAGTCATTTGTCATGCCATAAGGAATGTGTCCGGTTGCATTTAAATAAGATAAAGATGAAGTTTCTTTTGTTGGATTCATTTAATACCTCATGATAATAATAGGGTGTGCAGAGGGGAAATACACGAAAATGAGATTAGTTACAATATTGATGTTCAAGGCATTCATATAGAAAAATAATAATATATCACGCAACCATTATAATGTAACGAGAAAAAATACGCAAGATGCTTTTTGTATTTTGTAAGAAGGAGACAAGGTACATATGAAATACGATTATTTAATAGTAGGTGCAGGACTTTATGGAGCAGTTTTTGCACATGAAGCAAAGAAGGCAGGAAAGTCAGTTTTTGTAATTGATAAGAGACCGAATATTGCAGGAAATGTTTATACGGAGGCAGTGGAAGGTATTCAGGTACATAAGTATGGAGCTCATATTTTTCATACAAATAATAGAAAGGTATGGGAGTATGTAAATCATTTTGCAGAATTTAATCGTTTTACAAATTCTCCGGTTGCAAATTATAACGGTGAATTATATTCACTTCCTTTTAATATGTATACTTTTAATAAAATGTGGGGTGTTGTAACTCCGGAAGAGGCAGCAGCAAAGATCGAAGAACAGAGAAAAGAAGCGGGGATTTTAGAGCCAAAAAATCTGGAGGAACAGGCAATATCACTTGTTGGTCGTGATATTTATGAAAAACTGATCAAGGGTTACACAGAAAAACAGTGGGGACGTCCATGTAAGGAACTTCCGGCATTTATTATTAAGAGATTGCCGGTACGTTTGACATTTGATAATAATTATTTTAATGCACTATTTCAGGGAATCCCAATTGGCGGATATACAAAGATGGTTGCGAATATGCTTGAAGGCATAGAGGTAAAATTGAATGAGGACTATCTTGTATCAAAGGATAAGTGGGATGCCATGGCAGATAAGATTGTATATACTGGTGCAATAGATTCCTACTTTGGCTATAAACTTGGAACGTTGGAGTATCGCTCAGTTCGATTTGAGACAGAATTACTTGATATTCCAAATTTTCAGGGCAATGCAGCAGTGAACTATACAGATGAAGAGACACCTTGGACCAGAATTATAGAACACAAATGGTTTGAATTTGGTAAGGATGCAGATGGTCAGGATTTGCCAAAGACAGTAATTTCCAAGGAATTTTCATCAGAGTGGAAACCGGGTGATGAGCCATATTATCCGGTAAATGATGAGAAAAATGAAAGGCTATATGAAGATTATAGGAAGCTTGCAGATCAGGAAACGAAGGTTATTTTTGGTGGTCGACTTGGTGAATATAAATACTATGATATGGATGCTGTTATTGCCGCTGCACTGGATATGTGTGAGCGTGAGCTGATATAAGATTAAATAGCATATGTGTTTTAGAGGAGAAAATGTGAAAAATATAAATATTGCTGTAAACATTTGTACATATCACAGAAATGATTTTGTGGAGCATAATATTTCTAAATTGTTACAGTCTAAATTTTTTGATTTAACTGACAGAGATTATTATGGCAAACTGCATATTTTCGTGATAGATAATGGCTGTGAATTGGAATGTCATGATGGGGATTTTTTGCATGTGTTTCACAACAAAAATACGGGCGGCTCAGGTGGCTTTCAGAGAGGAATAGAGGAAATACGCAACAGCAATATTGATTTTTCACATGTTATTTTCATGGATGATGATGTGAAGTTTGAGTTGGATGCTTTTTATATTCTGTATGATTTTCTAGTAAGCGTGCCTGAACAGTATGAACTTAATCCGGTGGCTGGTCGGATGTTCTGTCTGGATAAGCCAGATATTCAGTATACTGCTGCGGAAATATGGAATTATGGTGACTTAAAACACGTTGAATATATGAGGAAGATTACACCAGATGATTATTGTTATGGAAAGGTGGTCTATGATTCTGGGGCTGATTATGGAGGATGGTGGTTTTGCTGTTTCCCAATGAGCTTTGTGAGGGAAAATGATGTTTTACCTTTTTTCATACATTGTGATGATGTAGAGTATGGACTTCGGTGTGGCAGAACTCCCATTATCATTGAGGGTGTGCACGTGTGGCATGAGACATTTGATAAACGACAGACACCGATTATGCTTTATTATGATACAAGAAATCCGTTGTTTGTTAATGCCATTCATTTTCCATGGCTGGATTCACAGGCTGTCTTGAATAAGTGGCATGAGACGATTACTTCTTATCATGTAGCAGGTGATTTTGTTTCAGAATATTATGTAATTCGTGGTATGCTTGACTTTTTAAAAGGATTGAAATGGTTGAAGCATGTTGATTCTGAAAGGTATCACAGAAGATTACTTAATATGAAAGGTAATAAGTGGAAAAATGCTATTTCATGGAGAGTTGCGGAAAAATGGTTTAAAGTGAAGTGTAGGAAGGTAGGAACCAAAAGCCACAGAAGCTAAAATTTAGTGACATAAAATAAGATATAAATTAGAAGTTGATTTGAAAGATAAGGCTAAACGGAACAAATAATGACTGGAAAGACTTGGCGGATGCGTATAGCGATTTACAGGAGGAAAATGCTACATTAAAACAGGATAACTCTACATTAAAACAGCAAAATGAGCAATACTTCAGTGATTATACAGAGAAAAAGGAATTAAATGAATTTCTTAAATCACAGGTAAGCAGAAGTCCTGATTTATTGTTTGAATCGTTGGGATTGTCTATAGATGATAAGAAAATTCCAGTTGATACTAATAACTCTATAGTAAACATCAATAGCAGAGAGTACTGGAGCCGTGAGATTGCAATAAAGCTTTTGCCAGAGACGGAGTCCTATTCTAAAGAGGAAGGGAACATCAATGTTGGAAGGGTATTGTCAGATAAGACAGACTTGTTTGGATTATATGTAAACAGTAAAAATAGTGGAGTGTTAGATAACGGAGTAGTAAAGGAATCGTTTAATAATTCTCATGCTAATGCTTTTATTAATAATGGGCATAATAGCGATATCACGTTTGTTTTGGATGGAAAATATAACAAACTTAAAATATCAGCGGTTATACGAGAAGGTTGTAGAGATTCCCTCACAGCTTCATTTACAATAAAAACAGATGATGGGAACAGAAGAATTTAAAAATCTCTTTCGAATCCGCAATGGTGTAGAAACAGTTCCATCCTTATTGCAAAGAAAAATATCGAAGTGGATATAAGGAAAATCAGTATGAATTGAAAGGCATATATCGTCAAAGAATGGATCAATTTTTTGTGTATAACGATAAAAGAAATTGTGAAAGAGTTTATGAAAAAATCTGTGAGATGATGAAGTTATAGTTAAGAGAAAATGATGTTAATTCTTAGGATGAGCAAATGAATGCAAGGGAGAAAAGTATATGAAGAACGATATTTCTAAGAGTATATGTAAGGCATTAATATTTACTGTTTTACCTTTTGCAATTCCACTAATTTTTGAAATAATACCGAATACTTTTATTAATAACGCAGGCAAGATAATAATTGTATTGCTATTATTTGCAATTGATACATATTTTGTGTTCAAGATCACAGTGCGTGACTGTAAAGAATTGAATGATGCAAAAAATATAATTGATACGAATAAAAGGTTTTATATTTCAAGAAAAGTATTGGATAGAATAGCCAATTGCGAAAAAATAAAGGGCGAGTTTATAAAAGATGAAACCAATAAGCTGCATTATAATTATAAGGAAAATATATTACTATATAATCCACATAGATATTTAGAAAGAGTATGTGATGAACTAAAAACATTGGTTTCTGATATTACACATATTGATTTAGAGTATGTATCCGTATCTTTTATATACAAGTATCCTAAGCATTCTAAAAAAAATGTGACCGAAAGCGAATCTGAAAAATGGAATGGATGGAAATGGATTACAGGAAAGGATTCGACAGCGAGTTTTGATTTGAAAGAACTTGTTAATAGAAAAGATTCATATTATCATTATTTGGTAGCAAATGATAAGACGGCATCATTTGAAAATGATAAAGTTAAGTTGATTAATCAGCAACGTTATTATGTTAGTGAAAAAGATGGAAGACATAAAAAATATGGTTCGATTTCAGCACATAAAATGTCATTTAAACATAATAATTATACGTTTTGTACAGGTTATTTAATTATATCCACATATGGAAAGAAGTTTTATGATTATTATGATGAAAATGAATTTAGATCAGAGGCAGAATTCGAAGAAATATTATTTGAACAGATTATTCCATCATTTCGAAAATTGATAGAAACAGAGCTTGGATTATTATATTTGCGTCATAATGAAAGAGAAAAAATATTAAAACATCATAAAAAATAGCAGATAGTGTCAGTTTATTCAGCAAAGGTAATGTAGTGCTTAATTCTGATAATATTGAGATTGTGGTTAAAAAACTTACTGTACATGGAACAAAAGTGAGATTGCTAGGTTTCTTAAAAAGTGTATTTTTTCAGTTTTATAAAGGTTCATTTGAGCTTTATGCTGTAGAAAATGGAATACAGGGCAGTCCAATTCATGTTTCCCCTAGTACACACAATTATTATTTGTCGCACGGGCCGACACAAAGATTTTGGAAATTTGAATATGAGTGTGATGCGAGAGAGGTTCAGAATTTATGGTTCAAAGTTAAATTTGATACAGCGGAGCTTAAGACAAGCTATTATTTTATGCCGCTTGTTCCAATTAATGCAGAGTTGACGGAATATATCAAAGATTGGGTGAAAATCATATATCATGAAAATCAATGGTATTTTTCAGAAGTTGAAGAGAAAAAGCCAGAGAAAGAAATCTGGCTGTATTACGATTGCTCTGGAGTTGCGATAGATAATGGATTGAAACAATTTTGTCATGACATAACAATGAGCGATGGTGTTGATCGACATTATGTGCTTACGGATAAAAAACAAAATAAGTTTATTCCACCAAAAGCAAATACCGTAATATTTGGCTCTAAAAAGCATGTGGAACTTTTATTACATGCTTCATAGGTCATTACGGCTTTTATTGAAAATAATAATGTATTTCCATTTCCTGAAAAAGAATATAGCCGATATGCGAATCAAATGCAGTTTGAGACGATATATTTGCAGCATGGGGTTTTACATATTGATATGCCGTGGAAGTATTCTCCTGAAAAAATAATTGCGGATAAGATAGTTGTTGCATGTGATGTAGATTATCGGATTTTTCGTTAGAATGGCTTTGCAAAAACTGATTTATGGAAAGTTGGACTGCCAAGATTTGATGAATTGCATAAAGCAAATAAATCTGATAAGCAAAGAATTCTATATGCACCATCATGGCGAAGCTATCTGGTCGGTGAAAATGTAAACGGTGACTGGAAAGCATTAGATAAGAAATTCCTTTCTTCAAGATATTACATGGAAACCAAAGCTTTTCTGGAAAGTGATGTGTTATACAAAATGCTGGAAAAACAGGAATGTATGCTTGATGTAAAGGTTCATCCGATTTTTCAAAAATATGCCGACAATTTTATTGGCAGTAATGACAGGATACATCTGAAAAGCAGTATAAATGAGGAAGATTATTCTCTTATGATAACGGATTTTTCATCGTATATGTTTGATTTCCGTTATCTTGGAACAGCAGTTTTTTCTTTTATACCTGATTATCAGGAATTTAAATGTGGAATGAATGGATATAGGAATGTGGATTTCATGACTAAAATAGATGAAGAAGAGATTGCTAAAACAAGTGATGAGATTATTAATAAGATTGAGAAGTTCTTTATGACGGGAAAAGGAATGTTGTACGATGTGCATTTCTGGAAAAATGACATATGTAATTCAACAGAATTGATATATCAAAAGATGACAAATCAGCCCTGCGAGCATTAGCTTAGCAGGGCTGATCTGTCATTTTACCAATATTTTTCCATATAATTCCGTGCATCTTCCTCGGATAAAGAAAAATCGGTTATGATATTTTTGAGAGTTTCCTCTTTTGAAACAGAGAATTTTTTGTAGGTTTTAAGGGTACCTATAATTTCACCCTGTGTAATTCCGGATTGAATGCCTTGCTGGACGCCTTTCTGAATACATTCTTCCTGCCATTCTTCAAATGCTCTGCACATATTGATCGAACCTCCTTCCGAATCGGATTGTAACGCATGGTTAATAAATGACTTGGTATTTGTGATCGTGCCAATCACCAGACTAAGTTCTGTATCAAACTTCTGATTCATGTATGTACTTTGGATTTTATCAAATTCTTTGTTATAAATCAATCTGCTGAGATCGAATAAAGTGTGAACTTCACTGTTATGAAAAATCAGAGAATCACTGTTTCTGATCTGGATAAGATTCATTTTATAATCTGATACCAGAGGCGTGAGATGTTCTGGAATGCATAGCATGTCGGTCAGGGAAAGCGGACCATCCCATTCGTCTTCGCCATAGTAAACACAGAGACTGATGACAGGGTGCAAACGGTCTGTCTTTTTAAGACCTGAAAGAAATTCATCTGAAGATGAAAAATTTTTTTCGTGTTTGTTTCTGGCAGCAATTTCATTATATTCCTTGAGATAAGAGAGAGCATCGCCAAGGATAGTGCGAAGCGGCATTGCATAATGAATTTTACATTGATTCTCCAATCCCCAGATAACGAAATCAACACCATAAGCTGTCTTTTTCACAACATCCCAGATCCTCTGGATGGTTTCAGTATGATTGTTAAACTTTAACAAAGAAGAAACATCGGTATCTGCTTCCGATAAATCTTCCGGTTTGATGACCTGTGAGCCGTTGAAAAGAGCGGCATTGAACAGGTCTGCAAAATGTTCATTGTTTTTCCAGAAGTTTTTTAGAATGGTATCTGGTTTTAAGTTATTGTAAGTAGTCGTTTTTAAATCCTCCCGTTCTTGTGTAATGGGAAAGTTACACAGAGTCTGTATTATTCGGAGGAAAACCGGTAATATACCGGGAGAACGATATGCATGGATTAAATTTACAATATATGATAAGGAAAAACAAGAGGCAGGGGAGTTTGTTTATGGAAATTTAAGAGTTTGAAGGAACAAGCTTGTTTAAAATAACATTTATAGTGTATGATATAAATTACAAAGGTAAGAAAGAAATATAAAAAGTAATAGTGGAGAGAATATATTGATAATTAGTGAAAAAATTTTTTATTTGCTGGATCAGAAGGGAATTACACAAAAAGATTTTGCAGTACAGACAGGAATTTCTCAAAGCACAATTAGCGATTGGAAGAGAAAGAAAACAAACCCATCGGCGGATAAAATTCTAAAGATATGTGAGATATTGCATGTGACACCGTATGAGTTGCTTTCCGAAAGAGATGAGGCAATTATAAATAATATAGATCATCTTGTGGCATTGAATGATGAAGAAGCGGTAGTATTGGAAGGCTTTAGAAATCTTGAAAAAAGAAAAAAAGAAAGATTCCTTGGTTATTTAGCTGCTCTGCAATCAGAAGACTAATGAAATACTTTAGGTAAAGAGATTGACAATTATGTTATTTTATATTAACATTCGTATATACGTAACGTAAAACAATATCAATGTGAAAGGAAACAAAGCAATGGGGAACATAAGTATTATGGCAAGAAGATTTTCCGATGGACACGTGCAATATGGATGGAGTGGCAATGGTGGATATTTTAGTTTTACAGGAGCACATTTACTCGAATGGTATCAAAATAGTGATGCAGTAGAATACCTTTTTGGATTAGGGCAGACTGCATGTGTCGGAAGAGTTGGGAGTGAAAATGGTGGATGTTCCATTATGGAAACGAATGCACCAACAGGAAGACCGTTTTGGTTAGGTGACACGGAACGTGAAATTTTCAGTAAAATTAATTGGATTGATTATGGGTATTTTTATGATTTGGATCATAAATGGTATTATATTATTCCGGGACCGTTTCGTATTAAGCTGCCTCTGGAATTGGTGAAAAATAATCTGGATAAGGCGGGATACGAATTTGAATATCGAAGAAAATTGGAAGACGAATTACTTAAATATATACTTGATGAATATAGATGTACTTATTCTGATTTTAATGAGTTTATAAAAAAAGAAGGGTATGATTTAGAAAAAGTTTTTAAAGAAATTCAATGTGATGGCAAGCTGTCTATGTACGAATTATTTAGCAAATATCATAAAATTTTTGCATATTTTGATGATTGGGTATTCATTAAATCAGATGATGTATATAAAGATATTACAGAAATCCTTGTCAAAAAGAAAGGTGATGCTCATTTAGAAACTTGTACTTGGTAAGAAAAGAAAAAAGTTCTTACAATGTCTTATAAAACATAAATGACTTCTATCAGCCCTGCTGGATGTTTCAAGCAGGGCTTGTTTATGTGTTGTAATATTTTATCATTGAATTATGCCATTTGTAGGAATCAAATAAGGTGTAAGTCCGGCGGACGCCATGATGGAAGCAAGAGTGGCACGAACATGCGGAAACATTTGTAATAGAGCATATTCGGTTAATTCATCCGTTGAAAACTTTGTAGAGCAATCTGGAGAACTAAACTCGGCAGATAATACTACTTTTACAAGGAAAGAGGTATCTAGCATATCAACATCAAGTTCATCTGCAAATCTCATTTCAGCAGAGCAATAGCCGATATATTTATTTGGAGCATCATTTGTTGGAGTACACTTTCGTGAAAGTGTAAGTTTCATTTCTTTTCCATCTATCGGAGCTTTATTAATAATAAATGCTTCCTGAGTTGTAATCGAGTCCAAATTTATACTAATCATATTTAACATTACATTTCCTCCAATTCTTCGTCAACTTTCACATATGGATTTGGAAATTGAATAATCTTACATGGAACTTCGGTAGTAACCATATTGTCATTTCTAGAAGTATCTGTAGATGAATGGCATTTATTTATTTTAAAATCTACATTCAAATCTAGTTTGGCTGCAATTTCAGCAATTTTATTAATTGAAAAATTGTAGTCTCCACATTCCCAACGGGAAATCAATGATTGGGTTGCATTTATATGTTTCGCAAAATCTTTTTGAGACATATTAAGATTTAGTCTTTCGGAAGTAATGGCATTAGAAAATTGAGCCATTAACTTTGCAGAGAGGACATCTGCGGGTGTTAATGTTTCTGAAAACAGAGAGAGTAAATCTTCAATATTATTGGGTGTCTTTTTTTTATTCATAATTATCATCTCCTAAAAAGTAGTTAATACGTTCTTTCATAACCGTAGTATAGGTTGAGTAATTAGTACGATTTTTTCCAGAACGTTCATTGAAAGCACATAAAAAGTAAGGTATATTCTCATCATTTATATATACAATCAGACGAACATTAAATTGAGATTTCTGTAGATGAATGGAATAGTAATGTCCATCTGCACCTTGAAGTATTTCATTGCTGTCTATCGTATATATCTTTGAACCAAAATTTTTTATATTGCTTAATTGTGTAGTTAAAATTTTAAAAAATATAGATTCTTTTCCTTTTAAATCTGTTTTTAATAGTGTTCTTAATTCTTCTAAAAATTTTGGATGGATAAAAAAAGAATTTAATAAAGAAGCTAATTCTTTCAGCATGTCTTCTGTATTCATGTTCACTCCTTATAATATTACATATATGCGATTTTTTCAATTGGATACATAAAAATAATAAAAAAAACTTGTCAAATACTGGAGTTGTGAGATGACCTATGTGTAATGGAGAATTTTAAGGATTGGATGGTTTTCAGAGCTGTTTCCCACAAATTGACATCTCCCCCTCTATGCGCTACAATGTTACTCAAAAGTCATGTTTAAAACGTATATAGAAAATACTATTTAAACAAACCATGGAGAAGACATTGAGAGCGAAGATATATCATTTTTTAGTGAACAGAAAACCGGGGATCAGGCAGCGATACCACAGATTTCATGATGGAACGGCAGGGATGAAGAAGGTGGTTTCATGGTTTTATCTGCTGGGGCTGAATTTCTCTTATTATGTACTGTTTTGCAGATTCCTTGGAGAACAGACAGAGATTCCGGTTTACGAGGAAAAGAAACCGCCGTGTGCAGAGAGTGAGTCCGTCCTGGCAAACCGTGACCGTAAGAGTGTGTCGGAAACGGTTTCTTTTTTGATGCAGTATGAAGTCATATCGTTTGATATTTTTGATACGCTCATTTTCAGACCGTTTTCAGAGCCGACAGATTTATTTTTCTTTCTCGGAGAAAAAACAGGGATTCTGGATTTTAAGAGACTCCGCATGCAGGCAGAAGCAGATGCAAGAACACAAAAGTATAAAGAAGAGAAGCATTATGAAATCACACTTTCTGACATCTGGAGCAGGTTAGAGAATGAAATTGGTGTCACAAAAGAGCAGGGAATGCAGATGGAGGAGGCATTGGAAATGGAGTTCTGTTATGCCAATCCATTTATGCAGCAGGTGTTTACACAGCTGCGGGAACATGGGAAGCGGATCGTGATCACTTCGGACATGTATTTATCAAAAGCATTTTTATCGGAGCTGCTGCAAAAAAACGGCTATGGCGGATATGAGGAACTCTATGTTTCCTGTGAATATGAAAAGAGTAAGGCAGAGGGGTCGTTATATGAAGTTGTAAAAAGGGCATACCCGGACACGGATTCTATGATCCATGTGGGCGACAATCCGGTGAGCGATGTAAAAAATGCAAAGAAACACGGATTCGAGGTGTTTTATTATCCGAATGTGAACCGCAATGCACTTTTGTACCGGTCATATGATATGTCGGCAGTTGTCGGCGGTGCGTATCGCGGAATTGTAAATAATAAGCTATACAATGGCACGGAGCAACTGCCGATGGAGTATGAGTACGGCTATATTTATGGCGGATTGTTTGTGCTTGGGTACTGCAATTTTATTCATACATATGCCAGAGAGCATGGGATTGATAAATTGCTGTTTTTGTCCAGAGATGGGGATATTTTAAGACAGGCATATGCTATGCTGTTCCCGGAGGAGAAAACAGAGTATGTTTACTGGTCGAGAGCTGCGGCAACAAAACTGATGGCGCGTTATAACCGCTATGATTTTTTCAGACGGTATCTGTATCATAAAGCGGATGGAACTTATACCATAGAGCAGATTTTAAAATCCATGCGGCTGGAATTTCTGCTGGATCGTCTGTTACAGCAATTGCCTCATGAAATATATCTGACAAGTGGGAATGTCAGGCAGGTAAAATGTTTTCTGGAAGCAAACTGGCAGGAGGTGACAGTCGTTTATGACAGGGAATCCAAAGCTGCGGAATTATACTATAAAAAAGTATTGGGTGACAGCCGGAATGCTCTTGCGGTGGATATCGGCTGGGCCGGAAGCGGGGCGATAGCGCTGGACTATCTGGTACAGAACGTGTGGAAGCTGCCATGCAGCATTACCGGGGCGGTCGCAGGCACCAATTCCGTGCATAATTTTGAAGTCGATGCGAGCGAAATTTTTTTGCAGAATGGAAAACTCGCAGCATATCTGTATGCGCAGTCGTTTAATCGTGACTTATGGAAAAAACATGATCCTAACACGGATGACAATATCTTTTTTGAACTTCTGCTCGCCTCGCCGACACCGCAGTTCCTTGGATTTGAACTGGATGAAGTGAGCGGGGAGGTTTTATATTTATTTGGAAAGGTGGATGCAAATCCGGATGGAATGAAGGAGATCCAGAGCGGCATTCTGGATTTTGTGCGTGATTACCAGAAACATTTTTCCGGGTATCCATATCTGTTCTGTGTGAGCGGAAGGGATGCCTACGCACCGATTCTGGCAGCCAGCGGAAACAAGAAAGCTTATTTGAAAGCATTGAAGAAGAAATTTGAATTTGAGGCAAATGTATTATGAAACGACAGCTTAATTATATCCTGATGCAGACCGTTTTGTGGGGCGGCTGGATATGCGAATATATTTGGTTCCTGAAACATCAGTTTCAGATGCGGTTTGATCTCTGGGTATTTGTTGCGTACCTCTTTTTACTTTACCTGTGTGTGGTCCGGAAACTCGGAAATAACAATAACCGGCGCTATGAGATTTATATGGAACTGTGGGGAAGGCTGACCGCTGTAAATGTAGTCTGGTATCTGTTTGTGGGAGCAAAAACAGTGCATTTTGCAGGCATTCTTTTGGTTTTGTGGAAACTGATCCTGCTCAGTACGATCCAGTGTATTACATTTGCAGGTATTTTTCAGATTTATAAGAAAATCATGGAGCATTTTCAGATCACGACTGCATGCGTGATCACCAGAACTGATACTTTAGAGGAAGCAAAAGAGAAAATAAGGGTGCACGACTCTGTTTTTCTGGAAGATCTGCCGTCTGACGAGCGGAACGAGCTGCTCAAATTCTGTTACTATATGGACAGACAGGTTTACTGCAACACAAAATTATCAGATATTATGATACGTGGTTCAGGACTGACACAGTATCACGATTCACCGGTCTTTTTCTGCAACCATTTTGGAATGGAAATTTCCAAGCGTGCGGTAAAAAGATGTTTTGATCTCGTCTTTTCGGTGTTGTTTCTGGTGATTCTTTCTCCATTGTTCTTGATTATTGCAATCTGCATTAAGTGCGAGGACGGCGGCAGTGTGATTTACCGGCAGGTCCGCTGTACCAGAGACATGAAAAAATTTGAAATTTACAAGTTCCGCAGCAT
>QWCE01003469.1_pt1 | contig 17421 bp, 17 predicted proteins | sample 1972531 | NCBI WGS metagenome assembly QWCE01 (sample SAMN09866716, study PRJNA288562) | Human gut metagenome isolate term4_stool, whole genome shotgun sequencing... | reverse complement strand
TTCGTTCGTCGCAATCCTCGGCGCAACCGTCAACCTTGACCTGCTGTGGAACATCGCCGATACCTTTAACGGCCTGATGAGTATTCCGAATCTTATCGCGTTGTTATTGCTTTCCGGCACGGTGGTGAAGCTGACAAAGGAATTTTTTGCGAAAGAAGACGGGCGTAAGCTCAAAAAAATAACAGAAAAATAACAGATAGTATGCGGAAAATCGCCGGGGCAAGTGCGCTCCGGCGATTTTTTGTATGTGAAAATGTCGTAGAATCGCCCGTGCCATTTGGTGAGTTTGTTAGAAAATTGCAAAATATGGCAGAAATTGCCGAAAAACTATTTAAATGTTCAACGGATTACGATATACTCTTGTCAAGAAGTTCGTTCGGCGCAGAGAGGGGACGGAAACATGAAAAAACGGCGATATTTTGCGGGTGCTGCGGCAATTCTCTTTTTACTTTTGCTTTGCGGATTTGCCCCGCAGAGCATCACGGAAGACAAGGATGCGCAGGTTTTACTGTATGAAACTTATGGTGAAAGCGAGATACTGGTCTACACCGGTCGTACGACGGTGCTGTATCGCCCGGACGGTCGTTCCGCCGAAGCACCGTTTAGCGGGCAATATGCCGTTTTGCATGGCGATACCGTGACGGTTTTCGCCGAAACGGAGGAGTTCCTTGCCGTGGAGCGTTTCAGCGCGGAAACATTGGAGGAAACAGACCTGTTCGCTTTGCCTGTGACGAGCGGCCTGCGCTTTGCGGAAAGCGACAGCGCGGGCAGGCTTTATGCTGTTACCTACGGCGCGCCGAGCACATTGCAAGTGTTTGACGCGGCGGGTGAGCCCCTAACGGAATTCATATTTGAAGATAAAATATTCGGCATACAGACGGTGGATAGTACGCTTTATGTGCTGCTTTCGGAAAGTGCCGTGCAGATTTCGCTTGCGGGAAATGTGCCGACACTTTCCGGCACGTCGTTTACCTATGCGCCGGCTGCGCGGCCGTATAAGCTGCTTGGCAGCGACGTGTACGTCAATATGCAGGGCGAAGTGCGCCTGTTTTCCGGAGAAGAGTGGGTGGAAGACACGATCGTGACGGAGGCCGTTTTGAGCGGCGACATGCTCTACTGGCTTTCGGACACCTCGGAGGTCTCGCGCGTGTGCCGCGGCGACAAGGCGGAGTTCTTCACGCTTTCCGGCGAAGCGGCTGCACTCACCGCAAATGCAGCGATCATCTGGCAAAACGGCGCACTGTGCAGAGAGTCGTTCGGTACATTTGTGCAGCCTACGCCCACACCTTCGCCCATCCCGACACCTACGCCGGAGCCGACCGCGACCCCAAAGCCCTCTAAAACGCCGAAGCCGACGGCTACCCCAAAACCGAGCATGACGCCGAAGCCGACGGCTACCCCAAAACCGAGCATGACGCCGAAGCCGACGGCTACCCCAAAACCGAGCACGACGCCGAAGCCAACGGCTACACCGAAACCGACCGCCACGCCGGATCCGGATGTCACGGCGAAGTTACGTGTTTCCGGCCACATTTTGTACGCAGAACCGGGCGTTACGGCAGCAAAGCTACGGGCAGCGTTCCCACAGGCGGAAGTGGAAGTGTACACGTCATCCTCCGCAGCGGCCTCCGGCAGGCTGAAAACCGGCATGAGCGTGCTGATCGACGATGAGCTGTATACGGTCATTGTGCCCGGCGACATCAACGCTTCCGGCACCGTGAATACGGCCGATATGCGTCTTTTGCAGCGTGTGCTCGTCGGGGAGACGGAATTGACCGACACAGCCGCGCTTGCCGCCGACTTAAATGAAAATGGCAGGCCCGATGCCGCAGACCTTGTTCTGCTCGCCGCCAAAATGCGGCGGGACTAAACCGCGTAAAATGGAGATGCCATGGACATAAAAGCCGACGCATATATTGCTTTGACGATGTGAATTTCAGCGCGATGGGGGAGAGAACGTTCAAAAATAGTCATTTGGTAAAAAGAAAAACCTCAGAAACCGAAGTTCCTGAGGTTTTGGTGGGCGCTAACGGACTTGAACCGGGATGAAAGGTATTTTTGAGGGAAAAAAGCCTTTTCAAATCTTTAAAAAGTCCAGTGTTTATGCGGGCTTTCTTACTTGTAGGTAAAAGGGCGCTTTTGCCGCTTGCGGGTGAAAGTGTGTTATAAAGTGTGTTATTTTTCGGGCACGGAAGCGGTGTGCTGCCGTTCTGTGCCTTCTAAGCTCTGCCGGCGCTTTGTCGGTGGGGCTTTTTTATTCCGATGTTTTGGCGAGTTGAGGGGCGTCAAGCTGAGGAGCTTGAAGGGGGAGCAGAATAGGTTGAATCATAGCAGAGGACATAAGAGAGATGATAATAGCGCGAATGTGTGGGTAGATCTGCTCTAAACTGGTTTGGTGCAGCCAAGCTTCGTCCTCGAGATCATTGCTTTCTCGTTCAAGCATAGAAAGGAAATGAGCATTCAAAATGGTCTGCTCGTTTTGCTCAATCGAAATTTCCGTCAAGCACTCATAGTGGTCTTCTTCAACTTTCATATTATGCGTAGCTGTTACAGAGAAATCGACAGTTTCCAACGGTTGGTAGTCATTTAGTGTCAGATTTCTTACTTTTACATGGCGAAGTATCATATCAGTTCACCTCGAGTTTTTGGTTATTGTTCCAATTATCGTCCCATTTCATAATGTAAATGGGCGGCAAGAAAGAGATCACGTTGCTTCCGCTCACTTCGATCTTTGCGCCGCTTGCATTTTGGGGTTTAACGGAAAACTCAACATCATACCCTAAGGCATCGAAGGTTTCTACCAGCTTTCCGATAGATACGTTAGCGTCTCCGCTTTCCAGCTTGGAAATACTCGGTTGAGAAACGCCGAGCTTCTTTGCAAGGTCGGACTGGTCAAGGTCTTTTTCCTTTCTGCAGCGCTGAAGAAGAACGGAAATATGCGCGAAAAGACGATTTTTCTTTTTATCTGTGTCAGACAACGCGTTGAACAATGTGTCTGAAGTTTTTGCGTTGAGCAATTTTTCTTTCAGCGTCATAATTCATTCCTCCAAAATCTTAAGACGGTCGAAAGCTCGATCCGCGGCAGCCGTTATATCTGCTGCGGACTTTTCTTTTGAAGCGGCTAACAATATCAATGCGCCTTCTTCGGAAAGTATGCAATAAATCACACGCGGGTTTGCTTTGCTGTGTGGGTACCGAATTTCGTATAATAAATTATCATAGCCGGACAGTTGTCTAAAAAGCACGCCGTCCGTTGCTTGTGCGCCGCTTTCGTCCAAAATGCGAAGCCGACGGTCTAACCAATTCTGGTAGCGTCTGGCTTCGGCTTTGTTTTTGGAAAATAAGCCGTGGAATTCTTTTTCAAAAACATCCACTTCATATATGTTTTCATAGTCACTCAGCTTTATTAGTTCCACAACTCTATTATTCACCTCGATTATATAACTTATAAGTTATAAAAGCAAGCAAAAATAAAAAATTCTTTGATTTTTTCATAGCTTTTCACCTTTACATACTTTCGCGCTCCGGCATGATTTCAGGCATCGGGCTTGACCTCCTCATATTCTACCAGGTCGCCGGGTTGGCACTGAAGCAGGGCGCACAGGCGGTCAATGTTTTCCCATGAGACAATTTCGCCGCGGCGGAACGCCTGCAACGTGCTTTCACCGAGGATCTTCTCTTTACGCAGCTTGTACGTGCTGTAACCGGCTTCTTTCAAAGCGTTGAGCACGTCGATTTTGTAACGAATTGCCATGTTTTCTCTCCTTTTGGGCGTTCACGGTAGAAAGTCCACTCTTTCATGATACCAGTATAGCACATATATGCACATATTTCAAGTGTACAATATACACGAATTACAAGTGCATAGTTTGACTATTCTACCAATAGACATACACGCGAATTTAGTGTATACTATAATCACAAGGTAAGGGAAACGACAAAGCCGGGGTTAACGACTTGAAAGCCCTCAGATAGGTGGAATATAGCAGCGTAAGCGTCCCAGCTCCCGAATTCTTGTTAAAGCCCGACGGTTCGACGGCTCCCAGAGAAAGCCGCCCCGGTAGGTACCGGGCAAACACCGGTTAGTCAGTGAACCAGAAACATGACGCTTCGCGGATTGACGCGGGGGAGCGGCATAACCCGTTCTTCCAAAAGTCCGAGCGCCGCCCCCTCGCATCGGGGGTAAGCCCTTCGGGGCGATAACGCAAACGACGGAAAGGAGCAGCAACCATGAGCAAGAAAGACCTGAAGAAAGCGGTATACCGTCTGCGGGAGCTGGAAGCGCAGGCGGGGGAGATCGCGCAGGAGATCGATACGCTGAAAGACGCCATCAAAGCGGAGATGACCGCGCAGAACGTAACGGAAATGCAGGTGGACGTTTTTCGCATCCGCTGGGCGAGCGTGCAAAGCTGCCGATTTGACAGCGCCGCTTTCAAGCGCGCTATGCCGGACCTGTACGGCAGTTTCCTTCGGCAGACAGAAACGCGCCGGTTCTCGGTACAATGAAAAATCCCCCTGCAAAGCTCCGGTAAAGCGATGCAAGGGGAAAAGCCGCTGAAACGGCAGCCGTTAAAACGACCTTAGACACCCATAGTATAACACAACAGCCCCCAAACAGCAAGCCCCCGCAGCCAAAAGAACGGTTGTGGGGGTGTTGTTTTCCCGCGCGTACTCGTGTCATGAAATTCCCTTAAAGCCGTGGAAATCGCGTTCCAGAAGCTCTGTGACGCGCTCGGGATTGCTGCCTTTGGCGCTCCATGCAGAGAACGACGTGGAAACGGAATAGGCGTATTCTTCCCGGAAGCCGTTTAAAAGGCGGCGGGCTTCGGGCTTTCGCATGTTGCGCAGCGCCCGGGATTCCAACTGCCGCACGCCCGCTTTCGTCATGCCGAGCGTTTCGGCGCACTGCCCGCGCGTCTGGTTCAGGTAGAAACGGGTCTTCAAAACGCGCTGCTCTGCCGGGTCGCAGGTCTCCCGCATGGCGGTTTCAAGCGCCGTGTGCAGGGCGGCGGTGTAGCAGTCGTCTTCCACGTCCGTGATCTGCTGCGCCGCTTCCGGGTCTTCTATCACGTCGGAAAGCGGGGCGTCGTTATCTTCACCGGCGGGCGCGTCAAAGCTCAGGCAGTCGTCGAGCGGATCGCGCTTCGTATTTCCGTAGCCCAAAAGCTGGGCAAAGGCGTTTTTCAGCGGGTAGGAAAGATAGGTGGTGAATTTATACGCCCGCTCCGGCTTGAACGCTGCAAGGGCTTTTCGGAACGCGCAGTAGGTCTCTTGCTGGAGGTCTTCCAGTGTCACGCCGCGCCCGGAGAGCTTCGCGGGGTCGTGCCTGCGGTAAACGTGCCCCGCCGCTGCCATGCAGAACGGCTTCACCGCTTCCCACAAATCAAAGAGCGCCCGCCGGTCACCCTGCTGCGCCAATGCGGCAAGCTGTTCGTTTGTCATGAATTCTCCTTTCTTTTTGCGTGAAACATGAAGGGCGCGGAGGTTAAGTCTTGTACAAGTCTTGCACGCTTCCCGTCAGAGAGACGCAGGGTGGTCAAATCTTAACTTTTCCCAGTGTTTATGCGGGTCCCAAGATTTGGCACTATGGTCAACTCTTGATTTAAGTCTTGTCACCTGAACCCTAAGTCTCGACCACCCTGACAAATCTTGAGATATAGATATAATCTATATTTTTTTAAGATTTGACCACTTTTCAAGTGTCTGACGGTGGGGTGTATGTATCGGGTTCGGAAAACTCGGTCTTTTCCACGACCCAAGGAGCGCCTTTGCCGCCCGGTTTCACGCGTATGGCAGAGGATGCGCACAGGTCTTCCTTTGCCCGGCGTATGGTGCGGAACGTGTAACCGTACTCTTTCAGCTTGGCTTCCATATCCTTTACCGCCATGCTGCACTCGTTTTCGTCCAGAACCTGCAAGAGCGCTTCTTTGCAGTCATTACAAAGCGTAGGGTTCTTGATCTCCGCCGCTGCCGCCAACATATATTCCCGGTCGCGCTTCATGCTCGTTCCGCTGCGGTGGGGTTGGCCGGCTTCGTCTATCGTGAACAAAACGGTCTCCTGCAAAGAGGCGTAGTTATTCTTCTCGTTCGAGAGGTAGCGCACGCCGGCTTCTTCCGTGTAGCCCATCATCAGCACGGAACGGGCGATGTCCCACAGGTCGGCGGTGTCGGCGATGCGGTCGCGCCCGGAAGCACCCTTGCGCTTGTTTGTATGGCAGATGATAAGAAACGTCGTGCCGTATTCTTCACCGAGGGAGATCAGCGGCGCCATACAATCGCGCATGGCGTTGCGGCTTCCCATGTTGATCTCCGGCGGAATGAACCCCTGCACGGGGTCGAAGACGCACAGCGCGGGGCGGAAGCGGCGGATAAACGATGCCATTTTGTGCGTGCCGAACTTGAAGTCCCGCAGCAGCCCTTCTTTGTCGGCGAGAAAATCGGGTGTCAGCACCTTTGTTTGGTCGGCTCCGGCTTCGCGCAGCTTGCGTTTTAGCTTCTGGCGCACGCTGTCCTCTGTGGTGAGAAACGCAACGGAAAGCGGCTTGCGGTCCGTGTCGGCGGTGTCGAGCAGGCTCTTTCGTCCGCTGCTCAATGCGGCGACGATGTTGCACCACAGCGTGGTTTTGCCCGTGCCGCCGTCGGCAGCTAATAAGGTGATTTGCCCTTTCGGCACCCAGCCTGGAATCAGCCACGCGGCTTCCCGCTCGTCAAAATCGCTGAGGGGGCGGAAGCACTCGAAAAACGCGTCCTCCGGGCTCTGTGCGGCCTCTTGTGCCGCTTCCGCATTGTGCGGGGTATAAACGGGCGTGGTGATCTGCAAGGCTTCCAAGCGGCGCAAAACGTCCTTTTTGCTGCCCTCCATGTCCACGACGTCGGAAATATCGCCGTGCGGCTTTAAATCCGTCCATTCCCGTGTGAGGTCCAGTATTTTCACTTCTGCGGCGTGCCCGAAAAGCGCCTGTGCTGCCCGCTCTGCGAACGCTTTGCCGGGCTCGTCGTTATCTTCAATGATCGTCACGCGCTTGCTTTCGAGCGCTGCGGTGAAATTCCCGTGCCATTTGGAAGCGGCGCCGTCCGGCACGGAGACCGCCGTAAGCCCCAAGCGGCGCAGTGTTTCAACGTCCTTTTCGCCCTCCACCATGTAAAGCTCGGGCTTATCTGCCGCTTCCCACAGGTTATAAAGTACCGGCTCCGCGCCGCCGCGCCCGATCTTCATCTCTTTGCCGTCCTTGTGCGACCACACGAAGGTTTTGCCGCCGCTTTCGGTGCGGTAGCGGGTCTTGCGGTACAGAAACGCCCCGTTTTCGTCGGTGTAGTCGTACTTCGCCACAAATTCGCGCTTTTCTTGCCGAGGCTTTTCTTCCTTTTTGAGAGGTTCTGAAAAGAGGTCGGCGACCGTGATGCCGAGCGCCCCGCAGATTTCCTCCGTCGTGCAGCCTGCGTGGCACTTTAAGAGCACGCGCCCGTTTTTGCCCTCTGTGACGGATAAGCTGTTTGATTTGTCTTCATGTGCCGGGCACCGTGCGGAACCGCCGTGGACGTTCTGCAGGCGTGCCTTAATTTCGTCTAAGGTCAAATTTTCACTTCCTTTTCAAAAATGCCGAAAGCGGCGTTCAGCGCGCCGCTTGTGTTTATAGCTTTCTATCCCACACCAAAGCCGTGATGAACAGCCTGCGCACATAGCTCAACGGCATGTGCTGCATCAGCTTCACGGTAGCGTCTATGAGCTCTTCCCGGCTATCTGCACTTGACTTTTCCGCCGGTTCGTGGTATCGTCTGGGTGAGGATTTATTTGTCTTTGCGTCTCGCTCGGTTGCCGCCGAACGGGGCGCTTTTTTTGTCCGGGGGTCTGTTACTTGCGGCATGGCGGCAATGTTCCTTTCGCAGAAAAATAATCTATAAGCTCATCGCGGGGAATTTCTAAAAGCTCGCCGATGATTTCCATTTCATCAATTGTCCACGGCTTGTGCCCGTTGATGCGGGTGCAGACGTAGTTCACGCCGCGCCCAATGGCTTTTACAATGTCCGTCTGCGTTATGCCGCGCTCGAACATGCGGCCCTTTAATTTGTTCCATTTGACCATGGTTCACGCTTCCTTTCTGTGTGCGCCCGTCTTAAACAGGGCTTCGGCTTCTTTTCGCTCGACTTCGGTTGCTTTGTCGATGTTCCGGATAAGCCAGTGGCGGAGTTTGTCAACCGTGTGCGGCATGTGTTCTTGTTTCTCATAGAGGTCCGGGCGCTGCAAACGGCTTTTCAGCGCGTTTAATTGCCAACGGAAGTCCGACATGACGGGCACGTCTACGACGGGCACGGCCTGCCCTTTGAACCGTGAAAGACCGATGACCGGATATTCTTTCCCGCCTATGGGGTATGTACCTAATGAATTCTGCATGTTATTTCGTCCTTTCTGTAAGCAATACCGCTTTCATCGCTTCATAATCCACGCCGACGGCGTACAGGCTCGCAACGGCGTTTTCCTGTTTCTGGTAGACAGTCAGCTCGTCCGCGGTCAGAAGATCCACCGCCCGGCGTTTGCTGCCCGGGGCGCGTTCCTTCCTGATCTGCGCCGCCGTCTTGCCGAAAGCGGCTTTGTACGCCAAATCGGTGTATAGCTTGTAGTCCCAGCGGTTCGCCTCCGGGTTATCGCGTATCATGTCCGTAAGGCTCCGCCGCTGCGGCTTGCCCTCTGCACGCAGCTCGCGGCGCTTTGTCAGTTCGGCTTCCATTTCGTGAAAGCGGGTGACATACGCCGCCGTGAAAAGCGTGCCGCGCTCGCCGGTCATCTTGTTCGCTACCATATCGCAGCCCATGTGCGTCAGGTAGTAGCAGGGGCGTTCCTTGCCCTGGTCGTCGATATATGTAGCCGGAATGAAGAATTTAGCGCGCTCAATTTTGAGCTGGCTAAGATGCTTATAATATGTGCTGATGGAGCGCATAAGGTTTCGGTGTTCCTTCCCAATCGCCCGCGCTACGTCTCTGCTGTCCGCTACAATCTGCCCGCGGTGCTCTGTGAGCTTTAGTTCATACATGGGGGTTCCTCCTTTACTTATCGTTGCATATTTGGGAATTATCAGATAAAAAAATAAGCGACTTCGTGGCGGCGTCCAGAGACAGACAAGCGGAAATAGCAGCCGCTTCCCCTACGGTAAACTGCCGCTTTCCTTTCAGCTTTCGGCTCAAAGACTGCGGCGCAATGCCGATTTCCTGCGCCAAACGCCCTTGTGTGTACCCGGCTTCTGCCATTTTGCCGCGCAGAACAGAATAGTTCATTTCGCGTCATCTCCTTTCGTTGCGTATTTGGGACAATTAAAGAGTAACACAGAACAGACCAATTGTCAACCCAAATATGCAACTTTTTGAAAATAATTGTTGCAAATATGAACCAAACGGGTTATAATAGGAGCAGAAAGAAGAATAAAAAAGAAATAACAGGAGAGTGAAAACCATGTCGGAAAACCTGAACGAAATCCGTTTCCGCCTGAAATCCCTTCGTATTCAGCAGGGGCTTTCTCTGCAAGAGCTTGCACAGCGCACAGGGCTTTCAAAATCGACCCTCCAACGCTATGAGACCGGCGGTATTCGCAACCTGCCCATTGACAAGGTAGAAGCCTTAGCGAAAGCGCTGAACACGACGGCTAAGTATATTATGGGTTGGGAAGATGATACCACGCCCGAAAAAGACGACATTCCCGCGGGGTTCATGCCGCTTCCGAAGATGCAGCGCGTGCCGGTGGTGGGGCGCATTGCGTGCGGGGAGCCGATCACCGCCGAGCAGAATATAGAGAGCTACGTAGACGCTCCGGCAGACATGAAGATAGATTTCGCCCTGATCTGTGAGGGTGACAGTATGATAGATGCAGGCATCAAAGACGGGGACAGGGTGTTCATTCGCAGGCAGCCGACCGTAGAGAACGGGCAAATTGCCGCCGTGCGCATCAACGGAGAAGCGACCTTGAAGCGCGTGCATATCAACGGCGGTACAATGGTCTTGCAGCCCGCTAACGCCAGTTACCCGCCGCTTGTGTATTCTCTCGCGGATCTGGAAGACGTAGCGATAGAAGGGCTTGCCGTGGGTTTCCTGCACATGTTCTGACCCGCCTGTACAATCTTCCCAACCCCGAAAGCGGCGCTTTGTGCAGTCTGCATACACACGTTCGGGGGAATTCGGTCCACACGCGCCAGCGCCCGGAACAATAGGAAATATCAGACTTTACGGAAATACAAAACACCGCTTTGTGGACAGTTTGCCTTATGCCCTGCACCGCTTTCACGTTAAAGGGGTGGGGGAGGGACCCCCATGCCCGTGTTGGCGACCCGGTGCCGTCCAGCGCCAATTTACACACAGAGGAAATTTTGAAAGCGGGCGGGCAATCATCATAACGCTTGCAGGTGTCGGTTTTTTGCACATAGTTCTAAAACGCTCTGTAACGCGCTGTAAGCGACGATAAGCGAAAGCATAGAAATTCCCTATGAAGACAAAAAGCCCGTGCAGAGACGCACAGGCGGAAAGGAGAAACGCATATATGGGAAAGCGGACGAACACAGCGACATGGAACGAAAAATATAACCGCTGGCAGATCAACGTACAGAAAGACGGATACCGCCGCAGCTTTTACAGTTCCGCCCCCGGCAGGACCGGGCAGAGAGAAGCCAACGCCAAAGCCGACGCGTGGCTTGATGACGGCATCTCGCCCACAGGGGAGCGCATGGAAGCGGCGTACAACCAATATCGGCAGGAGTGCAAGGAGAACATGAGCACCACGGAATACAACCATGTAGACAGTGTGGGGCGCGTCTGGATCATTCCGAACCTCGGAAAGCGGAAGATTACCGAGTTGAACGACGGCGACGTGCAAAAGATGCTGGATAAAGCCGCTGCTATGGGGCGCTCCAAAAAGACCATACAGGATATAAACGGCATTCTGAACAAGTTCCTGAAATGGTGCCGGCGCAATAAAAAGACCACCTACCGCCCGGACGATGTGCATATACCCGCTTCCGCCAGGCTAAAAGGGAAGACGGTCCTGCAGCCGGATGACCTCTGTACGCTGTTTTCCACAGATACCGCGCTGTATAAGGGAAAACGGCAGAAAGACGAGTATATTCATGCGTACCGCTTTCAGGTGCTGACCGGTCTGCGCCCGGGAGAGCTGCGCGGCCTGCGCGTCAAGGACATTCAGGGCGGCGTGGTGTATGTACAGCGGTCTGTAAACGTCTACGGCGAAACGACGCAGGGGAAGAACGAGAACGCCGTGCGGTCGTTCGTCCTGTCCGATCTCGCGCGCTGTGAGCTCGCTTTGCAGCTTCAGGAATACCCGAGCGAAAGCGGCTATGTGTTCCCGCTTCCGTCACCCACGGCGTATAGGGAGCGCTGGCAGAAGTATTGCGCGTCGAACGGCATGACGAAAACCACGCCCTACGAGCTCCGGCACACGTTCGTTTCTGTCGTGAAAACGCTGCCGGTCGGCGAAGTCAAACCGCTTGTCGGGCACTCGGAGAGCATGGACACGTTCGGCATATACGGGCACGCCCTGCAAGGCGAGGACACCGAGACCGCCGAGAAGATCAATAGGCTTTTTCGAAAGCTCCTCACCGATCAGCCGAAAGACGCGCAGGCACCGAATAAAACCGAATAAGCATAAACAAGCACAAAAAAAGCCCCCGTCAGCCAACCGAAACAGCCGGAAAACGGGGACTTAAAATATAAAGTGTGTTATTTAGTGTGTTACAGATAAATCAAAAACCCGCAAAAACTAAGCGTTCATGCGGGTTTTCTATGGTGGGCGCTAACGGACTTGAACCGCTGACCCCCTGCACGTCAAGCAGGTGCTCTAGCCAGCTGAGCTAAGCGCCCAATTTTCTGTTGCTCGATTATTATATAGCAAGTCCCCGAAAAATGCAAGTCTTTTTTGCGAAAAAGTTAAAATTAATTTTCCTTTCGTGAATATCACGAAAAAGTGCGTAAAATTTGGTGCACTGTTCGCAGAAATTTAAGGTTTCTTACAAAACTCATAAGAATTGCATATTTCTATTGTTTATTCCTTTTCTATGCCGTATAATGAAAATACTGAAAACTGTGAATAGAATGTGAATGAAAGCGGATGGCGGTTGCGCATTGCGTTTTGAATACGGAGATTTAGACAGAATTGGAAATCTGAAAACAGACGATGACGTTGGTCCTGCACCAAGGCCAGAAAAGGAGAAACCATGAAAACACTGTCATATGTGAACTTTATCATTTCTATTTTATTTATGGCTTGCTACGCGTACCAGGCGGTCTACCTTGCGGCGGCGCTTTTAAAAAAGCAGAAAGTCTTCAAAGCGAAGAAGCTGCACCGCTACGGTGTGCTGATTGCCGCGCGCAATGAGGAAGCCGTCATTGCGCAGCTCATCCGCAGTGTGCGCGCGCAGAAGTATCCCGAGGAGCTTATCGATATTTTTGTCGTGGCGGATAACTGCACGGACAACACCGCGCAGGCGGCGCGCGAAGCCGGTGCGGTCGTTTACGAGCGCCACAATACGTATGCCGTGGGCAAGGGCTATGCGCTGCGTTTCTTATTAGAAAACATTTTTAAGAATTTCGGCGAATATACCTACGACGGTTATTTCGTCTTTGACGCGGACAATATTCTGGATGAGAATTTTATCTCCGAGATGAATAACGTTTTTGACAACGGCTACAAGGTTGTCACGTCCTACCGCAACTCGAAAAACTTTGGCGACAACTGGATCAGCGCGGGCTACTCCATTTTCTTCCTGCGCGAAGCGACGCAGCTCAATCGCGCCCGTATGATGTTCGGTACCAGCAGCTGCGTTTCCGGCACCGGCTTTTTGTTCAGCAGCGAGATCGCACGCGAAAACGGTGGTTGGAAGCATTTCCTGCTGACGGAGGACTTTGAGTTCACCGTGGACCGCATTTTAAAGGACGACACGGTCGGTTACTGCGAAAACGCCATTATTTATGACGAGCAGCCCACGCGGCTTGGGCAGTCCTTTATGCAACGTGCCCGCTGGATTAAGGGCTACTTGCAGGTTTTCAGCCGATACGGCTTCAAAATGCTGAAAAAAACCGTTGTGGATGGCAGTTTTGCCTGCTTCGATATGATTATGAACAACATTCCGTGCCTTGTCTTGACCTGCGCTTCGATCGTGTTTAACGCGATTATGGTCGCGGCGGGCGTCGTGACGCGCACGCCGGATATGGGCGTTTGTGTGCTTTCCGTGTGCAGCGGCATTTTCGGTTCTATACTGACGCTGTGGTTCGTCGGCGGCATCACGTGCATCACGCAGAGAAAGCGCATCCGTGCATCGACAAAAGCGATGTTCTTCGGTTGGCTGTTGTTCCCGCTGTTTATTTTCACCTATGCGATTGCAATGGTTTACGCGGTGTTTACGAACATTGAATGGAAGCCCATTCAGCACAAAGTGGCGCTTAGTGTGGAAGACCTGAACGACACTACCAAAAAATAGCACAAAATTGCACTCAAAAACAGGGCGTGATTTGCTATAATCTATATTTGCTTATAAACGGCACCTGTGATAAAATAGTAAGAGATTACTTTGTCACAAGTGCCGTTTTTTGCGGCAGTACAAATCCTGATTTTTCCCCTGAAGAAAGGAATGGTCACAAACATGGTCACACGCGTATTTGTGGAGAAAAGAAAGGGATTCGATGTTGAAGCACGCCACATGATGGCGGATCTTCGTCAGAATCTCGGCCTCAAGGCTATTGAGGACCTGCGTATTTTGAACCGATATGATGTTTCCGGTCTTTCCGGCGAGGAGTTCGAGGCGGCAGCCCGCACGATCCTTTCCGAGCCGAATGTGGACAACGTGTACGATGAAAACTACAAGATCAGCAGCGAATATCACGTCTTCGCAACGGAGTTTTTGCCCGGTCAGTACGACCAGCGTGCGGATTCCGCTTCCCAGTGCGTACAGCTCTTGACGCAGGGCGAGCGCCCGCAGGTCGCTTATGCAAAAGTGATCGCCGTTAAGGGCGACCTTTCCGAAGAGGAAATGGAGAAGATTAAGAACTACATCGTGAACCCGGTCGAATCCCGTTTGGCATCGATAGAAAAGCCGGAGACGCTTGACATGAAGATCGACGTGCCGGCAGACGTTAAGCGCGTCACGGGCATGATCTCCTGGAGCGACGAGGAGCTTAGAAAATATTACGGCACCATGGGCTTTGCCATGACGTTTGAAGATCTCGCGTTCTGCCGCGATTATTTCCGCGACGAAGAGCACCGTGACCCGAGCGTGACGGAGCTGCGCGTGATTGATACCTACTGGAGCGACCACTGCCGCCACACCACATTCCTTACGCGTCTCAACAACATCGAGATCGAAAAGGGCAAGCTGAGCGGTGCCATCGAAAAGGCACTCGGCGAGTATTTTGCAGCCCGCGAAGAGCTGTATAAGGGCAAGGACAAGCCTGTTTCTCTCATGGACATGGCGGTCATCGGCGCGAAATACCTCAAAAAGCACGGCATGGTAGACGATCTGGACGAAAGCGACGAGATCAATGCCTGTTCCATTGAAGTGCCGGTCACGATCGACGGCAAGACCGAGCAGTGGCTTGTGCAGTTCAAGAATGAGACCCACAACCACCCGACGGAGATTGAGCCGTTCGGCGGCGCGGCAACATGCCTTGGCGGCGCGATCCGCGACCCGCTCTCCGGCAGAGCGTATGTTTATCAGGCGATGCGCGTTACCGGCAGCGGCGACCCGACTATTCCGTTTAAGGATACGATGAAGGGTAAGCTGCCCACAAGAAAGATTACCACCGGCGCTGCGGCGGGCTATTCTTCCTACGGCAACCAGATCGGCCTTGCGACCGGTCAGGTCACGGAGCTTTATGACCCCGGTTATGTTGCAAAGCGCATGGAGATCGGCGCGGTCATCGGCGCATCTCCGAAAGCGAATGTCAAGCGCTTCGAGCCGAAGCCCGGCGATATCATTGTGCTGCTCGGCGGCGCAACGGGCCGTGACGGCTGCGGCGGCGCAACGGGTTCCTCCAAGGCGCATACGCTCGAATCCATCGAGGTTTGCGGCGCAGAGGTGCAGAAGGGAAACCCGCCGACCGAACGCAAAATTCAGCGTCTGTTCCGTGACCCGGAGGTTTCCACGCTCATCAAGCGCTGCAACGACTTCGGCGCGGGCGGCGTGTGCGTCGCCATCGGCGAACTTGCACCGGGCCTTGAGATTGATTTGAACAAAGTCCCGAAGAAGTACGAGGGCCTCGACGGCACCGAGCTTGCGATTTCCGAATCGCAGGAGCGTATGGCGGTCGTGCTCGACCCGAAGGATGTGGAGAAATTCCGCGCCAAGGCGCAGGAGGAAAACCTCGACGCGCAGGTCGTGGCCATCGTCACCGAAGAGCCGAGACTCAAGATGGAGTGGCGCGGCGACCGCGTAGTCGACCTGAGCCGTGCATTCCTCGATACGAACGGTGTGACGCAGAACGCAGACGCGTTCATCACCGCACCGGATGAAACGAAAAACTACCGCAACGCCGTACCGGCTTGCCTTGCAAACAAATCGCTGGACGAGGCGTTCGCAGAGAACCTCTCCCGCCTCGAGGTCTGCGGCCAGAAGGGCCTTTCCGAGCGTTTCGATGCTTCCATCGGCGCAGGCACCGTTTTGATGCCGTTTGCCGGTAAGTATCAGCTGACGCCGGAAGACGCCATGGTTGCGAAGATTCCACTGCTTACGGGTGAGACCGATGACGCCACCGCTATGGCTTACGGCTATATTCCGGGTATTGCGCGCTTCTCGCCGTTCCATGGCGCGGCGTACGCCGTTGTGGAGAGCCTCTCAAAGCTCGCAGCTGTCGGCGCAGATCCGATGAAGTCCCGCTTGACGTTCCAGGAGTACTTCGAGCGCCTGCACGATAAGCCGGAGCGCTGGGGCAAGCCTGCCGCAGCTCTGCTCGGCGCACTCACCGCGCAGCTGAACCTCGGCTTGCCGTCCATCGGCGGCAAGGACAGTATGTCCGGCTCCTTTGAAGACCTCGATGTCCCGCCGACGCTTGTCAGCTTTGCGGTGACGATGACGAAGGCCAGCAAGACGATCTCCGGCGCGTTCAAAAACGCCGGCAACTACGCCGTGCTGCTGCCGATTCCGGAGGACAAGGAAACCGAGCTCCCGAACTGGGAAGCTTTGAAGGCATACTACAAGAACGTGCTTGCAAAAATCGCGGACCGCTCTGTTCTTTCCGCACACGTCGTCAAGGAAGGCGGCGCGGCTGCTGCCGTTGCGAAGATGGCGTTCGGCAACAAGCTTGGCTTCAAGTTCGAGAAGACTGCCGAAAACGCAGAGCTGCTTTTTGCCCCGAAGGCCGGCGCGCTCGTCGTGGAAGTTCCGGCGGATGCGCTTGAGAGCGTCAAGAATACATTCGACGCTGTTGTGCTCGGCACCGTTACCGATACGGCAAAGATTGAGCTGAACGGCAAAGCGCTCGACTTGGACGACCTCATTGAGACCTGGAACGGCAAGCTCGAAAAAATCTTCGCGAATAAAGCGGAGACCGTCGCCGTAGAATATGATGTGCCGCTCGATAACCACAAGTACATCGGCTCCCCGGTCATCCGCGTCGCAAAGCCGAAGGTATTCATCCCGGTATTCCCGGGTACCAACTGCGAGATCGACACGAAGCGTGCGTTTGAAAAGGCGGGCGCAGAGACCGAGATCCTTGTTGTGCAGAACCTCTGCGCAAAGGACATCGAATACACCATCGACCGCATGGAAAAGGCAATCCGCTCCTCCCAGATCATCATGATCCCGGGCGGATTCTCCGGCGGCGACGAGCCGGAGGGTTCCGGCAAGTTCATCGCGACAACGTTCCGCAATCCGAAAATCGCACAGGCGGTCACGGACTTGCTCGACACGCGCGACGGTCTTGTGCTCGGCATCTGCAACGGCTTCCAGGCGCTCATCAAGCTCGGCCTTGTCACCTACGGCAAGATCGTGGACCTCAAGGATGACGACCCGACCTTGACGTTTAACACGCTCGGCCGCCACGTTTCCCGCATGGTCTACACGCGCGTGACAAACACGAAGTCTCCGTGGCTCTCCGGCGTCAACGCAGGGGATGTCTTCGCCATCCCGGTCTCCCACGGTGAGGGCCGCTTTGTAGCGGATGACGCAGCGCTGAAAAAGCTCATCGAAAACGGCCAGATCGCCACGCAGTACACCACGCCGTGCGGCAAGGTGAGCGGCGACATCACATGGAACCCGAACGGCTCCGTGTGCGGCATTGAGGGCATCACAAGCCCGGACGGCCGCGTCTTCGGCAAGATGGGCCACAGCGAACGCAAGGGCGAAAACCTCTACTTTAACGTGCCGGGCGAAAAGGATCAGCAGATCTTTGAGAGCGGCGTGCGTTACTTCAAGTAATAAAAGGCAGAAACGCCTTAT